>Ga0247810_10000106_pt1 | contig 134726 bp, 119 predicted proteins | sample UWRJL119311C1_FD_179918 | JGI IMG/M metagenome (GOLD analysis project Ga0247810, IMG submission 179918) | Plant litter microbial communities from Arlington Agricultural Research Station in Wisconsin, United States - UWRJ-L119-311C-1 | ecosystem: Environmental > Terrestrial > Plant litter >... | reverse complement strand
GAACTTTCGCCAGTTTGGTACTGTTGTATCATTTCTAGGAAGCCAAAGAAATAAACTCCTACAATTTGTAGCTGCACAAGAGTCATCGATTAATAATTTGCTTAAAACTTGTTATGTAACACCGAGATATCTGTCTGGTATACACGTAATCAATGTATCAAAACCTCGAATGTTGCGCATCTTTTCAACACTTCTAAGAAACCAGCATGTAATTTTTAGCTTAAAAAGATATGAAACTGTTATTGCGAATTTCTTACTAGGTACGGAGAGAAAGACGTGCCTTACATATAAAGTTGGATTTGAAGCGGCTAAACCTGCCAAGAGTCAAGGCTCGTTCGGCAATTCGGTCCTTGTGTAAAGCCTTGTTTGAGCCGACCTACAAACGTGCTGGATAGTACTCGTACTTCAACATACAACTTCAACCACTTATTTCATTGTACAGTCGCGGATTCGAAGTGTTACCGCAGGATGTAGCAGATTAGTCCGATGGGGCGAACTACCATAACTCCTTCAGAATAACAGCAGTGCTCTTATTCATCGAGAGAGATTCATTATCGGCAGAAAACCCGCCATCACGAATCGTCAAAATGGTGGGCAACCCGTTGGAAAAACTGCTTGCGAAGGTAGGAGCTGGAACTTCAAATACCATGGTAGCAGAGGAAGGAACCACACTGGATCATACCCAGAGCCAACGGCCACCATCGCGATCTCCGTCCAAAGCACGATCGCTTTCGGATGGTGCCAGTGGTCCTCCAGCACTCTCGCCATCCCCCAAGTTCAGGGAGCCCGAGAAACGGATGTCAAAGGATGACAGTTCTATTAATCATAGTCCTGTCACACCAAGACGGCCAGCATTTCCACCGCGTGGCCTTTCTTTACAGATGCCACCGCGCGACTTTACGCTACCAACCACATCAACATACAGCAGCCGAGTTCCTCTTTCGCCAAAACTAGACCGCTCGCAAACATACGGTTCTCCTACAAGTGTGTTGCCTAGACGATCGCGAGGACTGGATTTTTCTCGAGCAGCAACGAATTTACATCACTCTACCCTTGCTGAACAGTCTTCACCTGACTCATCCCCGACAATTTCAGGCAGAGCGATGAATATACCGAACCGCAGCAACGGGGCTCATTTTATGGGAAATGCAGACTTGCATAACAATTCTAACTCTCTCTGGTCTACAATGGCAAATGCAGATAGGATGGTAGTGTCTGGATCCTTGGGAAGTGTAAACATGAATATGATGGGATCGGATTCGTCGGAAAGCAGCTCGGATTGTGACGATCCTATGGACGCAGACGATATTGACGAATCCATTCTCACAACACCTCAAGTAAGCAAGATGGGTACGCCCTTTGGAGCTATCCACCAGCCTAGCCCTGGAAGTGGGTGGATGGGCCAGTCACCAGCAACCAGCAGCTTGATGAACTTCCAACGTGCAAGACTACACCATGGAAAGAACAAGAAAAGTTGGAGTGGCGGGCGTATGGTGAGCCCTACCTCGAAATCGCCACCTACGATACGAAGCATTGAGAGCACAAACTATGCACGGGAGATGTCCACAGAAGGAAGGCAACCAAGGCGGGAAAGCATAAGCTGGGCTGCAAATCAATTACACATATCAGGAAGCGAGAGCGATGATAGCACGTTAAGGTCTACCCTAGATAACGTTGATGGAGTGCCAATCACACCAGGGAGAGATGGCCAAAGAGGCGTCATTCGGAGAGCAGTAACGCGAAGAGGCAATTTGCTTGTACGTTTTGTTCTGAAACCTCGAATTTTAATAAGATCCTAACGTTCTCTAGCCTAAAACCAAAACCTTCGCACGAATTCGAGCCGCACTGGCTGAAGAAAGTACCCCAGTTGAGACTGAGGTCCGTAGAGAGGCAGAAGTTGTTCGGCAAACACGCGAAAGTGACATGGACCTAGAACCAACAAAGTACCCCTCTTTATCTGCAACTACTACTACACACTCATCTCCAAGTCTTGGGCCTACAACGCAAGACCCCTTGGGAGGCATACCCGAAGATGATATAATGGAGGATATATCGGGGGGCCTTTCCAGCAGTTTCAAACAACATGCTATGCGAAATTCAAAAGGCAAAGATTTTTGGGAAACCTTTTCAGATGACACTGGCAGAACCCCTCCACCGCAGTTCTTGCCGCGCGGCTCATCCTCTGGAATTAGTGAAGACCTATCTATGGATCAAACTTCTAGTGCGACTCCTCCTTCTTCGTTCGTACTTCCCACAACAAGCTCCGACAGGCACTCCTCTCCTTCTAGGTCCTCTACACCGCAACCTACTGCCGCAGAAATTACACGTAAGGTTAATAACAAGCGCCGCCGGGACGATGACTTCGATCCTACAAGTTTTAAGCGTAGGGCAGTAAGTCCGGGGATGAGTGTGCACAACAGCCCTATATTGCAAAGTCCAATGCAGAGAGATATGGCACCTTGGGGTTCTCGACCTGGAAGCAATGGCGAAGCCGGAAAACAAGGGTCGACTCCTGGCCCAGTGAAACGGGTAGGTCTAGAAGCGATGGAGAGATTGGAGAGTAAATACCAGACGTTAGACCTATGACGTTCTGTTGTTTGGAGCGCAGTTTCTTTTCTGGTAACAAAAGATTGATGGAATTGCTACAAGGGCTTAACCATTCCAATCGTAAATACATAATAATTACATATTCTCTTATCAAGTCATCGACGATTCATATACTCAATCTATGTGAAAACACAGGGTTACTATTCCATAATCAATAAGCAAAATTTTAAATGCAAACTATTCTCAAATAGAGGATAGTTCTGGGCTGAGATTCTTTTAAATTGACATGAGCTAGTCTATTAATTATCGTTGATTTGTACAGTACGAAATACAAGTATTGGCTAGTTAAGGTATGATGTGGTGTCTTGCTTCGTTCTCAATAGAGGAGCGATTTCAAAAAGGGTCTGCGGAAAGCGGCCTGGGCCTGCTTCTTCACACGAACAACTTCCGATATAATTGTGGTATTTGAAAGTGAGCGAATATTTCGCGTTAGACCAACAGAGAACCTGCAGTAGAATACATCGCAACAATATATAGGCGAATCGTGTTTAGAATTCTGCAGAACAGGAACCACTTAGGTAGAAGCTACCCAATGGCATGTAAGACGTTGATTAAATAGGGGTTTAAGCGATGCCAATCAGCTCAGTGTGACTCTCACACGCTTGCCATGTAAGCCAGATCATGATCTCTCATGCCACCATCCGAGAAAACGTATCGAATTCTGGCGCTGGTGGCAGACCAGTTCGAGAACGTGCAGAGTTAGCGACTTTTTGGGATTTATATCAATAATTTCATACACCAGCATAATTACCAATGGTTTTGTCGTAAGCCTATTCTCAACTTGTGCGCTCTAGCCACACCAATCACTAATTGTACCGTAATGAAGTCACAACAAGAGCGGGTTCTCTCGCTTGCCTCTGGAGCTTCAGGACCATATCTGGGAGTTCGCAATTGCTTCTATCCCTCCTCGAGTTGTTGAAATCAGATACACGACAAGGGAGACCAGGTATGGTTCGTTTGAGTGGTATACATACGAATCGAGCATTCCCGCTCTCCTGCACGCAACTGGCCGATCAAGAGAACTTGCTCAGCTGCGGTGGAAGTTGCGTTTTACTACTTTCTTCGTACCTGGAGCGGGACTCTCTAGCCATTGGAGTCCTAAAAGTATTGTACACTCTTGCGTGTTCTTCAACGATGAAATTGATACTTTGCTTTTTACCGGAAATTACTTTGAGTTCGAGAGATTTTTCCGCTTCGATGCAACAGGAGCTGATAGGTGTGGAATTCGCAACCTTACTGTTAATATCTACCTGAGAGACGCGAGTAACAATATTGTTACTCAAAGTCCAGCGTCCGGCTATGTACGATGGCTTGCAACTAAGATTCCTCTGATAAGGCGGGGGTTTCCTAATGCGAACCTGGTGTTTGTGGTGAAAGGTATAGAAATCGAACGGCATATCGTTGGGCGGAATGGAAGAGAGGTCGTTTTTATGGACGGTGATGAGGAAATTCAGTTTGCAGATGGGGAGAATGTTTTACCAGGCATTGTCCGAGATGTTGAGTTTAGAGAAGGACCTCGAACACTCGGTGACGATATTGAAGCACTCTCTCTGAAACAGCAGATATATAAGCTGAGAGGTTGGCCATCGCCGAGTATTAGCTTAGTGCCCACACCACCCACGCTTCTCTCATTACCTGTTTAGATCAATAGTTTGTGGGTAGTATTTTCTACTCAATGGAAGACCAAAAGTTGAACTCTTATCGTATTTACATGATTTCCATACCAAGCAACGAAGAATTCCACCGTAGTGCTTCACCGATAGGACCAAGTTTATACCCAACTGAGTCAACAGTAAAGCTCCCATACCACAACTTAGGGGAAGATATAGTGAAAAAAGACATGTTAAGAAAGAGATACATTGATTTAACATTTACAGGTTTTATATCTTTACAAGTATCTCACGCAACATCATCTGTTCTTGTCAGGAAGGGTTTAGATGTGAAGTTATTTGCTAGTCAGGCAAATAGAAATACAGCTCGCAAATGACTAGCTAAGGGTCAAAAAGTGCACATTACTCCAGACTACCAAAACCCAGTCGACATTGAGTGTGAGGAGTTGTTCATCTCAGGAAACGATCGAAGGCTTAACTTCCGCAAGATTTCCAAGAGCGGAACCTAGAAGCTTAAAATCAAAGTTGGCAAGACTTAACGGTTGAGCACAGGCAAATCACATACGCAAACTCGTGTACAGCTTAATAGTATTTATTGTATCTATTCAGACAGTCCAAGTATATATGGTAGAGTCCTGATTATGAAGTCGCCACTCACGAGAACTTATGGGTGGAAACGGAGATTTGTAAGAGGTGAATCCTACCTGGCTCCTAGGCTGCAAAACATTTCTCAATATGAACTTTACATCACAGTTTGGCATAACTTCTAACAATTAAGGGCTTCTAGGACGCTATTGACCTTTCAAGTTACTATTCTCTGATTACGCCTCACTTCACTTGCCACATCTAACGCCTTCTCCAGGATTCCCACGTGACTTTACCTCCTGCTAAGAGGGGGATGGTGGGAGGTGCTCTAGATCCTAGACTTTGCGTAACTAGCTGGTATTATAGTATGGTCACTATCGAGATTAATAATCATTCCCTCTCCCACTCCAATGGCATTCCTACATCCCCATGGTTAGCTAGCAGGCAATTGTTCTCCGTAGCATTGGTAGGATGATGAGTATTGAGCCACAGCAGCACACACTGGGATTGTTTACCTACCAGCCTTGTCTGCCAAAGGAAGTATATCGTAGGAACAAATAAGATTTGAAGTCGAACTTTACCAAATAGCTCTTAGATCGCCATTCCCCTCAATGGCATTTCGCCTTAGAACCCCTTCTAAACCAACTAGGTTCGTGGAAACCTGATTTTGTACCTTCCTAGCACAGCGTCTAGTAAAGTATCTAGCAAAGCTTATTAGCTCCTTAGCAGCCAGCAGCTCTTAGATAAGTATCTATGAAGCCGACCAGTAAGTACCTCGGAAGTCTACGTTCACATTCCGTCTTCTACCTATTGCAAAACAAACCCACCCGAAGCTCAGTACGCGATCCCTTCCAATCCTCTGTGGCTCATGGTTTTAAATGGTACTCAATGGAGCAAATCGCTACATCCCCCCTATTGACCCCCACCACGGCACTTTTCAATTCCTTCCTGGATTTCAGTTCCAACGACTCTCCGGATGCGTGGAGCGGGGGCGACGGAAGTGTCTTTTCGCACACCGGTGAGCAGCACAGCAATGCGCGACAGAAGCAATCCCGAAGCAACTCTGCAGACGAACCAGACGCGTCAGTACAAGCAAACGATGATTGCTTCGGGGAGGATTACTTCCTTACGGACCTCAAAGACCTTGACTCTGGAGGCTTGGGCAGCCCTGGTTTGCATATGAGACTCAGCCTGGGCCCGCCCGAGGAGCGCCAGAAATTCCCTTTCTCTAGCAGCTTGTTGTCACCAAATAGCATGGCTATCATCGAGAGGAACAAAATGGAGCACTGGGAAATCTCGCAGGAAATGGAACGGCAGTACCGCAATGGCCGCTCCGACTCGGATCCTCTATCCCCAATGGACGACTATTCCTCCTATCTTGCCGAGTAAGTTGACTTTGAGTTTGGTCCATAGCAATTACTTGAGACCATCTGTAACTAACCTTCAACTCAAGTGTCGAGGCTGAGGCCCCATTCGAGGCTAGAATAATACTGAATACGGGCGGAAAACAAGCCAGACAAGTAAAGAAGAAGTCCAACGACGAGAAAGCTCGATCGGAAAAGCGCACTCTGGTGCTCGAGCGGAACAGGATAGCCGCCGGGAAGTGTCGCAGGCGGAAGAAAGCAACCATTTCTACGCTGGAGGAAAGATGTCACATGCTGAAGGCTCGGAACACAGCAATGAGAGAACTTGCCTGTGAGTTGATGAGCGAGGTTGAGAGCTTGAAGCTTGCCACGCAATTTCATGAAGCTGGGAAGTGTGCGCTAAATGAAAGCGATGTGGTTTTAGAAGATGTTGATGCCGTTGAGTCCAGGCACGAGGAGATGGAGGAAGAAGTGGATGACAAGTTACTAACAGTGATGGAATTGGACATATAATCTGGATAGATGCTAGATTTTAATAATAATAATAGAGATCGCGACTTTGGCGGATTACACATAAATATCAGCCTCCTCATTCGGTTCTGCCGATATCAGAACTATCCGCACCAGATACAGTGCCGACCGAATGCCAGTCTCATGACTACGTGTTTGAAGACTTGTGAATAACATTGAAGTCTCGAACAATTCTAATTAGGGTGCTTATTGTTGTACTGACAGCTTTACCATTAGAACTTGTCTAGTGAGAATAAGCTTTCGCTATGTCCTCTTACCCCAGACTGCAAAAGCATAACCGACGATAATCACCTCATGGATAAGTAAAAAGGCCCCATTACCGTCCTCTGATACTTTTTTTTTTCCATGAATGACTGGTGACCTTCCTAGACGGCTAAGTTCATGGTTACCTTCGACAGGCTTGCATTGAGTTGTTCGTAACTCTCGTGTCCGCTTCTTCCTACCAAACACAGGTACAAAGGTTTTACAAGAGCTACCTACCCTGCAAGATCTCCATATAGTAAATAGGTGGCAGCACCAAAACATGACCCCAGTGGGATATGTTCGGCATTGATAGGCAAAAATAAAGTGGTTGCTATATATCATGTAACAAAACATACCACCAAAGAAATAGATGTCATAACCTCTATTTGCAGACAAGGTAAAAACAAATTGAAAACATGGAAATTCTAGAACCAAATCTACTTCTGTCTGGCCAGCGTCCCGATTTGAAACGACACGAGGATCAAGTCGTCCGGGAGAGTGTGGTATTTGATTCATGAGCGCTGAAGTGTTACTACCGAAATCTTCTGATGTATCGCGAGAATATCCCAGGATGCTCAAAATTCAAGGACATTCCACTTTTGAACTTACTCGAGCACCCATGGCAGTAGATCCAAGGCAGCGATTCTCGAGGGTGTCTCTGCTCCCTTTGACATATGACGTTGACAACAACAGCTTGGATCCTATACGATTGATCTTGATATCACGCCCTCCTCTACAACGAATAACTGTGGCTTGCTGATTGATACGCAGAAGAGACTGCCGGGTGCGCGGTAACTCGGAAGCGTTGCTCAACGTTTCCAGGTGCCGTGCCCTGGTTGATGGGTGTATGTAGTGTAATGTAGTGCTAGTAAACGGTAGGGAGCAGTCGGTAGTCGGTAGTCGGTAGTTAGGAGTTGGGATTTACTAGTTTCTTAGATTTTCAGCCGTAGTCGTATTTCTACATTACTGAAGGGGTCTATAGTGTAATTGGGTATCTTCCGGGAGATCTCCCTCCGTCCACTAATAAGTGGAGAAGATCGGATCTGCATCAAGATCTCTGAGATGGTGGAGCGGGAAAAGGGGAGATCTACGCTAAGGACTCGGAGTGGAGCGGGACGGCGAGACGGCAGTGCGACAGGGGTGGCCAGTCTTCATGTGGTTTTTATATTCACTAATGAAGCTCTTGTAGAGGTTGGTGGACCGGAAATGACGAGGTCGCAGCTGTAAGGGTCCTTGATGTTTCTTGACACTCTTGACACCCGGGACGACGATCTTGGATATCGCTCTGGGGCTAAGGTGAATTCCAGAAATGTCTTCTTGTCTTCTCACGAGCAGTTTTTGGTTTCACCAAACATCTCCTCACCCTTCAGCCTCTATCGCTCACCACATCTACAACATACATACATACGTACATACATAAAACATATACAAATAACAAACTTATACCCAAAATGCAATTCGCACTCTCCATCATCGTCGCCTCGCTTGTTGCGACCACTCTTGCGTTCCCAACCCCAGCCGTATGTTGCCTTTCATGTTTCTCCAAAAGATAAGGCTGGTGCTAACCCGTGTTCTAAAGTCTTTCAAACGTAACCTCATTAACCTGGGTGTTGCTCCCGCCATCGACATCGATGTTCTGAAAAATGCGTGCATTGGAGCCGGCGTGTGCAACCCGGTGACGGTGACGGAGAACAAGTCGAGCAAGCGTGATCTCGCCACGTTGGATTTAGCCCCGGCCGTGGATATTGATCTTCTCGAAAATGCCTGTGTTGGAGCTGGCGTGTGCAATCCAGTCACGGTGACGAAGAACAATTAAGTATCAAGGAGAATAGCGAGTACTGTTGAGTCTCTTGGTTGAGGTGGATACGATAACTTACTCAACATGGGTTTTATAAATGTAGATATTTGTGTAAAAACTTTCAATTCTGAACGATGAAGGACTTGGGATGGTTGGAAGGGGTTTTTCTTACTATAGATGAGCATACATCAAAAGCTTTCTCACAGTAATAAGTCTATTATGTTCAAGTGTTCCTGTGTGTTTCATATTTGCTATCATAGACTAAGATTGTACACAAAGTACGTGATAAACAGCCTACCATAAAAAATTTCTCACAGGAGTATTGAAGAAGATGAGAGCAGTGACAAAATTGATTTCGGTCTAATTCTTTTCTATGCTGTATGTATTATTCAACCAGCTTACATAGCCCAATACAACCACCTCTCGTTTGTTCTTTTATCTTGTTACAAACCTCACAATAACGTGGCATTCAGACTAACACCATCGCGAGGTCTCAATACCAACCTCCACATCTTTAGTGTCTCCGGATCCTCGCATGTAAGATCTCTCTCGAAGTCGTACATGCTCAATAAACAGCACATAATAATCTTCATCTCAGTCTCCGCAAATTTTCTGCCTACACAGCCGCGGGGACCTTGCAAGAATGTCATGAACGCATTCGTCGTGTAGGTAGATGGGAGGTCATCCCAACGGTCAGGATTGAACTCATTGGCTGTTGGTCCCCAGTACATGGGAAGGCGATTGATCGCGTTGGCAAGTACATAGATGACTGTTCCGGCTGGGACATGATATTCGCCGAGTTTGTCATCCGCAATAGATTGACGTACGGTCATGGGGATAGGAGGGATGTAGCGGAGCGACTCGCGACAAATATTGTCAAGATAGGGCAGCAAGTCGCAATCGACCTTCTCTAGCTCAGCTGGATCATATCTTCTCTCGGGGTTGAACAGGAATGGCATATGTTCCCGAATTTCCTCGCGGAGACGTGATTGCATCGCGGGGTTCTTAGCTAGGAGGTGCAATGTCCAGGCAACTCCAGTTGCTGTGGTGTCGTGGCCAGCACCGAGGAAAGTCATGACTTGATCTCGCATGGTCTCGAAAGAGAGACCTTGCTCTCCCGCCTCTTTCATCTTCAGGTTATCTTTAGAGATCAGCGCAATGATATCCTTGTGATTGGTGTGGGCAGCTGCCTGGCCTTCCTTCTCGGTTATGATGCTTGTCGCCGTGTCCAAGATGATTGTTCGTGCAGTGTCCATATCCCGATTCATCTTTGCTGGGATGTATTTGGCACTGTGGATGAAAGCCTGTAGACCATGGAGCATTCTAGACCCAATATCGAAGGCAAACACAAGTCGATAGGCTTCTCTGATAGGAGTTTCAGGATTTTCGAGCGAGTTGATATCTGTTCCAAATCCGGCCTGTCCAATGATGTCTAGAGTTGTACGGTTGAGCCATTCAAGTATCTCGAAAGATTTTGTAGTTACATGAGACTCGACCATTTCCTCACGCCAAAGCTTTGATAACAAAAGCGATTTGGCCCAAAAGACTGGGTAAAGAGCACGGATAGAGGAGATTGAGAAGCCAGGGGCAAGAGCTTTGCGTTGATGAGCATGCTCTGCACCTTCTGCTAGGAGAACCCCATCGCCCAGAATTCTGACCATCCAGAGCTTCGCGCGGACTGGTTTAGGATAATTGTAAGGATTCTTAATGGTCATCTGATGGATGGCTTTGTCGTCAGCAACCGCAAGACGCTCAGCTCCGAAGGGGAAAAAGTATCGTATGGTCGGGCCAAGTTCCGTGTGCCACTTCCGCTGGGGAACTCCACATTCTGTCGTGATGATTTCGTAGAACTGGCCCCAGAGCGGGAATCCTGGAACTGTTGGAACGTGACGCAATTCTGAGATATAAAATGGGTATATATATGACATGTAGACAACCACATAAAATGGCACAGATATAAAATACGCCCAAATAAGAATCTCTACCAGGCTGTGCGAAGAAGTTTTAGACACGACAAACGCAGCTGCAGTGCAGGCGCCGAAGAGGTGAGGAAATCCAAACTGGAAAGACATGTTGAATACCGAGGAACAGGAAACAGCTGAACTCTGGGCTGAGGAGAATGATGAGGAGCAGAGTTGGGGAATCAGACAATGTATAGAACTGGTCCAAAGTCACATTAAGCCATTGACGCGTTCAAAACGTATTATTCCGACACTGGCAATATTGGAACCGCTAGATCGTCAGCTTGGTTTCTCCATTTTCCATGTGGAAACAGAGCCGAGAAGAAGAAGCTACTCCATCAAGCAGTGATCAGCTTGCGTGTCGGTTTGACAACCTTATAGTATGAAATTGCCTTGTGGATAGCTATTATCGGGAGACTTTTAAAAGAACAACAAGGATACGACGACTTCCTGTACACGTTTGGTTGGCTGATAAGAATTGAGAAAGAGATATTTAATGTAACAGCAACCCACATTACAAGACTTCATTTACACTAGGACTAGTGCTGTTGGAGACCTCGGTGGCCTGTTAGGAAATGTATCCAAATAGGACGTAAATGGCCCAAAAAGTCTTGTGTTGTGCTGACATGACTTGCGCGGTGCTTTCGTAGGTCCCTGTAATAGGAAAAGTTAGAATCTTGGCGCTTCTGTCAAAGCCAAGTTGGAAACGGGAGAGACAGGCTAACCTGTCATAACATTTATTTAGGCAAGAATGCTAAAAAAATCAGTCATTCTGTTATCTTAACTTTGTCTGTTCCTGTAATATTAGTAATCGAGTCCAATATTGACGAGGATCCACCACACGTGTACACTACGCTCATTCCACATTGTTCCGTATCCTTGAAACCTGCACATCCACTTACTTTGTTTAGTTCTTTTAGAAGACCACCTTATCTAAATAGTCTTCAAGGATTTCAGCTGTACTTGTAAAGCCCACACGTCAAGTGTTTCGCGGAATAGTGGTTCTAGGAACGTGTGAATGTAGATCTTTTGACCGGAAGCCGCTCAGAGCATCTCTCAATGGCTCATATTGCCCGATTTATTAATCATACAGTATACTTTTAGAATTCACTAAAACTTCTCTTCAGCTCTTGATCCATGAAATAATGATCGTCATCTTCACGCTTCTTTCAAAACTAGAAGATCTATGTACTTAAAGCCCGAAGAACTTTACAGCCCAGAAGAGACTGGTCTACATGTCAGGTAATAGCTGTAGCACACCCGCAGACTACAAATTGATTCCAGTGCTTCACATATCTCTATTCCAACTACGTCAAATTGTTTGTCTTCACACTTAGCTTAACATGTCGTCGCAACTCTCAATGCATCCTTTGGTCATTGGACCGATCAGTCTGTCACCATGGTCGAATTTCGACAAGGCGTGGACCGCTGTGATGGGTTACCCAGCAGATCAGTTCAAATTCGTCCCTGGAAAAACCCCGTTGTCAACAGTCAAGGAAACGTTTGGAATGATTGTCCTCTATCTTGTTATCATATTCGGAGGGCAAAGGTTTATGCGTACACGCCCAGCCTTGAAACTGAATGGCTTGTTTATGGTACACAACTTTTGCCTGACAGTCGTATCTGGATCACTGCTTGTGTTATTTGCTCAGCAGCTGATTCCAAGTCTGTACAGACATGGGCTTTACGAGAACATTTGTGGAGCTGATGGCTGGACGCAGCCTCTGGTTGTCTTGTACTATGTAAGTCGCATTGAAGACCCTGAGATCTCAGCATCTTTGCTGACGAGAATAGCTCAACTATCTTACAAAGTATGTCGAGTTAATCGACACCGTATTTTTGATGGTTAAGAAGAAGCCTTTGAGTAAGTTTTCGCACAAATCGTTAAGCTACTACAAACTGACCTATGTGCAGCTCTTCTTCACTGTTACCATCACCCAGCAACCGCACTCCTTTGCTACACTCAGTTGTTAGGACATACTTCAGTTTCATGGGTTCCGATTACCTTGAATCTATTTGTTCATGTTGTTATGTACTGGTATTATTTCCAGAGTGCGCGTGGAATTCGTGTTTCTTGGAAGCAATGGATTACACGCTTTCAAATTGCCCAATTTGTGATTGATCTTGGTATGTTGCTTCATAAACCCATCATAATGCGCATCTTCTAACTAAACAACACAGGCTTCGTTTACTTCGCCTCTTGGGATTACTTTACCAGTACCTATGCACCGCAACTCCCTCATGTTGGAACTTGTGCAGGAGAGCCCCTTGCAGCTGTGGCCGGAGATGTCATCCTCAGTTCATACCTCGTACTCTTTATCTCCTTCTATATATCGACTTACAAGAGAATGAACCAGCGGAGAAGCGCTGGTAAAGTTGCTCGGAAAGTAGAACTAAAGCTGGAGAAGGAGGTTGATGTTCCAGTTCAGGAAGGTGCGAAAGAAGGCATGTCAAGTTAGGGTAGTGCAGCAATAGGACCATTCTTTTCGTGTATGCGCCTCAAAGATTAATGGTGTTTTCTAAGGCTGTATAACTATTTATGGAGGCTAGAATAGAAGAATTGTTAGAGCATATCGAAATAATAGTTGATATAAGCCCAAAAGTTTGTTGCCCTCGAAAAGAATCCAGTACTCCTAAGTCTTTCGCGTTCTCTGAAAGCCATTTGAATTGCCAAATACTATGTTTCCTCTACTCTACTGCACAATCACCGGCTTCAGTAGTAACAAATGTTCGGATCAGCAGCGCAAGTAACATCTTCCGCTCTTCAGATGCCCGTCTCAGTCCACCTTCAGGGCTACTGTGTAGGTCCAACAGTGCCACTCACGTAATATGCACATTTGGCAGCCCACAGGTTCCCGCTCGATAGGTTCAGTATAGTGGTGTAGGTTTGAGGGTGGAGAGCTAACGCATATGCTTCTGCTACCGCAAGTGATTGCAGGTGTCAAGAGACGGAGTGAGGTTGATTTAGTGATTTCCACGTGATAAGGATAAACAAGTAGTTACGCTACCGATCTCCCGTCTTATCGATCGTCATAACAGCTCGCCCTAGCTGGGACCCATCTTACGAGAGCCTGCAACCTGCAGTACTAGCGGATCATCATTTTTCTGTAGATTCCTCTTGATCCTTGCTACAAGATATAGTGACTACGATTCATGATTTGCACCTTCGCAACGGCTCGGAGGCTCGGCGGCTCTCAGCTTAAAGATCGTGAGTAACACTAGTCTAGTCTACAGCTGCTAATGACAACATCCCCGTCATAACTTATTTCCGTTCCAATGGCATCCTTTTAGTCATACCTCCCAACCGCTGTAAGGAAGCCCAGTACAGTTTTGGTCCAAATTCGGGGATCCCAAAGGCGATCTTTGTCTACTACATCTTACATACTGCATGAAGAACTCATCGCAAGTGCGAGACAAATGTGGTTTCCACTAACATGCATCAAAAGAATATATGCCAGATGTGGTGAGACATGGTGAGATCCACCCGCTTGTTAACTGATCGCCCGCAAAGAATATTTGAGTTTTGCATTACTAGGAGTCAATTGTGGAACCTTTGATAAGAATGAGGAATTCGGTAACTCTTACTGTAGCCACGGTCTAATTTGAGCTCCGACTTTGTGAAGCAAGTCAACACAAGAAAAATGCCAGTTCAACTGGGTTCTTCCAGAGAGCATTACATCCCATATTGACCTCTGGTGCTCTTTCATTCACACCCGACATCTTAATCACCATGCACTCCATCATGTCAGAATCTACCAATACAACTCTTCCTCCGATTCCTGGATTGGCAGGAAATCATGCATTAAACTTAACAGAATCTTCGTTGTTCTTCCTGCGCTATGTCTTTCAGGTTCTCCTCTCAAACATCACGATATGGAGAGTTTTTGTTTTGCTATTAGTTCTCGGAAACATTAAAAACGTCCCGTTGATATGGCATGTAAGTATTCCTGCTGAATCCGAAGAAGCATCCTCTGACCTTTTTGTTTCATTTCAGCTTCGCATAGTAAATGCGTTCAGATTTTGTTGTAAGACACAGCGACCAAAAGATCCCATCACATCCGCCCATCTCTTCCAGCCATTAATTACGACAAGCCATGCACCAATAATGGAGATTGATTTTAATTTTCACAGTAAGTCTATTCACTGCAAATATACTTCTACTACTTCACGAAGTTTCACGGCTAAATAATACCTTGCTAGAGACCAATTCATCATATTTCTCCGACATAGACATTGCGAGAACTCATCTAGTATGCACTCTCTTCTCTACGGGCATTGAAAAGATGCGAGGTGGAACGGCTGGCTGGAATCCTGGAAATCGACCTCTTTTTGGTCTTGCCCTAGGAGCTGTTTCATGCTCGTTCAGACGTGAATTAAAGCCATACGAAACTTATGAAATGTGGACAAGGATTTTGTCGTGGGATGAGAAATGGATCTACATCGTTACACATTTTGTCCGCAAGGGGGCTGTATTGCCTGGCAATTACTCACTCTATCCTCAGCAAAACGATTCAGAGCTTTTAAACCCCGAGTTAAAACGGAACCTCAGCACTTCTAGCGTCGACTCCATGGTTTGTAACGAAGCCGTCGTTGCAACGGCACTAAGCAAATGTGTTTTTAAGCAAGGAAGGCGAACAGTTTCACCTGCTTTGATGTTGAAGCAGTCAAATCTCTTACCGCAAAAATCGTTGGATGATATGTTACCTCAGATGGAAAAGATCCCTGACGTTCGTTCAAGTACGTCGTCTGATTCCGGAATCGAAGTGGATGCGGGTGACGAAGAGGAGAGTATATCCGAGTCTCTAGAGAAGGAAAGACAACGCGGGATGAGGATTGCAGTAACTCTAGCTGCCCAAGGACAGGATGCATTGGAGCTGGAATTCACTGCGGCAGGGGAAGCCCTTGGTAGACACACCGACGGAACAGGAGTCCACGGTGTTGTTTCGACTCTGTTGAACCTGGCACACATAAAAACAAAACAAGTTTTATAAATCACTTGCAATAAATTTACTATTTCCATCAGCTATCAAGGAATATTGCAGCCTCTACAACCAATATCAAGTGAAAGCATTCCATCTAGCTCCCAGAGTCTTCTACTGAATATTGAGATATGATCGCGGGATCTTTTTTGAAAATACCCGGGCGATCTTTGAGACCCACAGGCCTTCCACACTAAATACTATGGTTAGTATCTTAGCCCCAGCTGGTGACGATCGATCTCTATGACTATGGAGATCCAAGGATCTGCTATTCGTAGTGCTTTGATAAGAGTTAAGCGTTCTCCTGGGTGGTTCTTCTTGACTTTTGTTACTAGTGCGGATATCAAGATACCGATATCAGGGTGCCACTTATTTCGTTCACTTCACGGATTGATGCACCTCTAGTCAATCTGATTGCCTTTGCATTCTTTAAACTCACGGTCTGGGTTCGTAACATAGTCAAGATCATTGAATTGAACCCTTCCAAAACCCCTAAACTTCCAGTCATGCTTCCCACCGATCCCCAACACCAAACGTCATCACCAGATCCGTTCAGCAGTTATCGTCGGCGGCAGCATAATCATCTTCAAAACTTTATCAACTCCACTATCGAGATCAACAATATACCGCTCAGACACTTAGCCTCCCAATCTACACTTACAAGTAGTAATGGCCACCAAAGACCAGATGCCCAGAGTACTTATGCTAAGACGACTCACTTCAACCCTTCATCCTTAACATTTGACGATCAACGCGTTGATCCTCCCCGAGATTTCTCTATCACTAAATCTACGAAGTTATGGGATCCTACTTTATCAACAACAACCAGTGTTCCAATACTCCCGCAATCGAGATTGAACTCATTGCATTCTAACGCCAACCGGCTATCAAGGGCAGAGAGTTCTTTTGGTGGAGGTGGTTTTGAAAAGATAGCTGGCCCTTCCATAGACAGAACAGTGGGAGAAGAAGATGAGAGTATATATCCCAACTCACTTGAGCTAGGTTTCTTGATCTTGGGACTTTGTTTGAGTGTTTTTCTCATTTCCCTCGATCGGACAATCATTACTACAGTAAGCAATCATCAGTCAGTCTCTTGAAAACCAAATTAATAAATAATAAAGGCAATTCCTTTCATTACCTCTGAATTCGAGTCGTACAATGATATCGGCTGGTATGGATCTGCATATCTACTCACAGCATCAGCCTTCCAGCCTTTATACGGCCGAGTGTACCAGCTCTTCAACATCAAGTGGTCCTACCTATCGTCTCTTGCCATGTTTGAGCTTGGGAATTTGATATGTGGAACAGCGCCAAACTCGACGGCTTTGATCGTTGGAAGAGCATTAGCCGGCTTAGGTAGTGCTGGAATCTTGACAGGGAGTTTTGTAGTTGTTAGCCATGCTGTGCCGTTGAAGAAACGACCAGTATGGACAGCAGTCGTGGGTTTGATGTATGTTCTATTTTATCTGATCATTGTTGGTAATTGCTAATTTAAATTAGGTTTGGGGTAGGAGCAACAATTGGACCCCTTCTTGGTGGAGTCTTCACAGATTATGTGTCATGGAGATGGTGTTTTTATTTCAATCTTCCAGTCGGGGTCGCCACTGTTATATCAATGGTGGTATTCTTTCATCCACCCAAGTCCCATACCATGATGGAGAAGCCATTCCTTCGCCGCATCCTGCAACTCGATATCCTAGGAAACGTTATACTACTTGCTGCATGCTTGATGCTATTTTTAGCCCTCAGTTATGCAGAAGAAATGTCCTGGGGCAGCTCATTAGTTATAGGACTCTTGATAGGCTCCGGTATTACGTTCATTCTCTTCTGCATCTGGCAGTGGTGGAAAGGAGACAGTGCCTTAATGCCACCCCGAATTCTTGGACAACGAAGTGTAGCAGCTTCTTGCGCTGCGGCATTTTTCATCTACTCAGCCATTCTGATTCATTCTTATTACCTTCCACTCTGGTTCCAAGCGGTTAAGGGAAATTCAGCTGTTCAATCTGGTGTCAACATGATTCCTTACGTGGTGGCAAATGCTGTCTTCTCGATCCTAGCCGGGATCTTTGTTACCAAAAATGGTTATTTTGCAGCACCTGCTATTGTTGGCTGTGCGATTGGAACAATTGGTGCTGGACTGATCAGCATAATTGGACCAAACACATCTTCATCAATGTGGATTGGGTTCGAGATACTTGCTTCTGTGGGGATTGGTATGGCGATTCAACAAGGATTTACTGCCATTCAGGTTGTCCTCCCTTTGGAAGAAGTAGCCATCGGTACCGCGGCTGTGGTGGCTTTCCAGTCATTGGGTGGTGCCATCTTCGTCTCCGTTGGAAATACCATACTTCAAAGCAGTCTTCGAACAGCTGCGAATAGAAACGAAGTCCCTGGTGTAAATATTGACGTTGTAATAAAAGCTGGCGCAGGCACATTTCGAAATTTTGTTCCTGCTGAACGATTGCCAGCGCTTTTAGAGGTGTATAATGGTGCTCTACGAAAGGTTTTTACGGCAGCCATTGTCATGATTGGTTTGGGCTTCGTAGCATGCTTATTCTTGGAATGGAGGAGTGTTAAGGGCGACAAACCCACAAGTGATGAGGAGTTGTACAGGGAAAATGAGGCAGTGGAACAAAGGAGAGTATCGGAGAACAAATCTACTGGAAATCACAGAATAAGCCGGACCCCGACGGGCTTATCAGGCCAGACTTTGTTGTCTAATGGCCGTGCTCTGGGCTTGCCGGATAGTCAAGGACAGTAGAATGGATTTGCGGCACCTTACCTGACCAAAAGTAATAAAATATTAGAGGAATCAGAATAATTTATACATTGAGTTGAAGAGTGCAGGTCTTTTTGGCTGAATTGGAAGTAAGATTCAAAGTCAAGAGTTTACGAAACATATGCATGGCAAGCCTGTTAATGGCTGTGTGGGAAATATGTTGAACTTGAGTACTGCGGACGAACTAGGGACGCAAAAATTGTTAACACAAGCTTCACGATAGCACATTCACTTCATTTTCATAAGAAGTTTCGTCTTAAACCTTTGTGAAGTTTTGTTGCCTGTGAAGATGGTATATACTTTAATCCTTTGATAGTTCTCACATCCCATCCCATCCCACTACCAGCATCTCTTTGGTGTTGATATCTTGATAAAGGTATCATCCACTATACTATGACCTCACATAAAGCGTGTTAAAGCAAAAAATACACCCGCAACAACGCTCATACCAGGGGTCACCGTCTTGCCGGCTCCCCCTGGTTAGTCTGTAGAACTGCTGGCCGCAGCACTCGCGGACTGGACAGCATTGGATGCAACAGCCATTGCACTAGATTTTGCTTCAGAACCATCTCCCGCAGTTGACGCAACACTCATGGCACTAGAGACCACTGCTGAAGCTTCCGAGTTGTATGCCGCTCCGGCTGTGGCGGCAAGGCTTTCTGCCGATGATACGACAGAGGCGGCCATGGATGTGTAGGGAGCACCAGCGGTTGCAGCAAGAGACGTTGCGAATGCAACGACAGCAGAGGCTTCAGTTTGGTATTGGTCTCCAATCGTGGCGGCCAACGATTGAGCAGAATTGGCTACATCTTGCCAATCTTGGGCTAAACAGCTCGATAGAAGGGCCAAGAATGAAAGATTGGTGATTTGCATGATGGATATTGGTGCTTGATTTGGTATGAGGGTGTGAGATGACTTTTGATTTTTTGATTACGAAAGATGAGAAGATATGTAGTTATACGAACCCCGTAGTCATGAAGATCTTTCCTATTTCCTCTTCTTTCTCTCTTATCAATTGGAGATGTAGAAATTGTGTCTACGTGGTAACACTACGTAAGCAGTAGGGAATTCCTGCCAGGGATTTAAACAATAGACCGAATCGTGGAAACTGCATCCTTACTGCTCCAATCATAAGGTGATCCTGCTCTGCTATATTGGAACTCCCACAGTTGAATATGAACAACCATGGCGATGCTTCAGATGCAGGCCGCTACGACCGTTTTGATGCTCTGTACGAGTATTGACCAGTAAGATATGTTATGTTTTCGTAATTTTCCGAAACTAACAAGAAGCTAAAGAATTATGCCCATCGTCCCACTTAATTAGTTGAGACCGATGGCATCGTACTAAAGTGCTAGTCGAGTGCCGTGCGGAGCCTCTTGAAGATCATCGTCCCGAAGCCAAAGAAGTAAAGAAGCCGTCAAAGTCTATTTAAACTCATCTCATCGAATGAACTGGCGATTGATAAGATGAAGATTTCTACTTAGACAGTAGATGCTGATCCTCCTTTTCGGTGTTTCTTGGCGAGAGGCGGCGGATCCTCAGGGGATACTCCGGCTCAGTATCGACTCTACGTGGAGTTGAGCTAATGTACACTGATGAGAATTATTCTCTCTAGTACTAGAGCTGATCCCCAGACACTACTTCACGAAGAAATTGAGTAGTCTTGATTATTAGACTATGTAGTCCAATCATGACTAGTGCTTCTATGATTCACCTTTGTACCTCGTAGCAAGGTGTCAGAGTGTTATGTTGAACTCCAATACATCCTCAATCTTATCTCTGAACATATTGAATATTCTGCCTTTCTAAACCTATGATACTAGCTTCTTTCTGTACTTCTTCAGGCTGACGTCACCACTGAGGTATCAATTGCGTACACGTATTAGACATGAACAATCCAAAGTCAGAACATAATCAACCAGTCTTGGACCCAATCGCGCACTTCAAAGCAATTCCGTGGTGTAATACTCTTCTCTCGGCTCGTGATAATGTATCGACTCAAGTTCCAGATCGTAGACCTATTGGCTCCACTGAAAGGTCCGTTTTCTTCACAAGTCTCCAATCTCCAGAGGAAGTTCGAGATAGACTAACTCCCTTTCAGTTCCCTTGTTCGTGAAACAATGAACACCGAAAACACCGTTAAGGCATGTGTAACATATCTCCGATATGTAAAGCCTACGAAAGCAACTCGGGACGCTGGTGAAACGAAGGAGAAGCCTTTCTTAGAAATGGTGGCCCTATTAGATTTAGGGAGAGGCGTTAACGGGTATGCAGGGACAGCACACGGAGGTTTCTCTGGCGTTGTTCTAGACGAAGTCTGTGGTACTGTTGCTAATATGCAATCTGGTATGCAAACATTCCTTTCCCTTCTATATATTGGTTTCGTGCATTTTGGTTATAGAAATGATCAGCTGAAACTGAATTGTACTACGTAGACCACGGAGCGTACACAGCTTCGTTGAATATAAAATTCAAGAAACCAATGTTCACACCTGCGATCGTAGTATGTAGAGGTAGGGTGGTTAAGAAAGATGGTAGGAAGGCTTATGTAACCGGAAGCTTTGAGGATAAAGATGGAGTAGTATTGACAGAGGCTGAAGGCGAGTGGGCCTTGATGGATCGCGATGTGGGAAGGAGCAATGTACCAAGTAGTAAATTGTAGTGTGGCACATAGATAACTGAGGTTGAAGTATGAAATGTAAATCTTCCAGTTTTGATGTAATCACTTCCCTCATTCTAATTTCTTGACTAATGTAGCGAGTTCTTAAGGCTGAAATAGTTTACACATTCGGCCTCCGCCTGGCGATCTTTTCCACGCTTTTGTCTCATGCCTATCTTGTGAGCCTTCTCGACGCTTGTTGCCTTTCTTGAAGGCGCATTAGGTGATATTGGCTCTCGGTCTGTCTGCTTGATAAGGGTCTCTGGCTGAGCTTCCTTATCTGTCTTCTTTACATGCTCAGTTCCTGTAGCATTCTAATAAGGTCTATATAGTAAATATGTACAGCTTTGCACAGGAAAATCAAGGTAAGTATGCAATAGTACAAAAACCACGCTTTTTGAACCCCGTAACAAGAAGGGGAAAGTTTTCTATGTCGAGTTCGTATTGTACTTTCAGATCTCTCTATAATTGAAAACTCGAACTTTCTAGCAACGGCACAATGTAACCTACAAACCTCCAGTCGCTAGAGGTTCCTACAGAAATTAAAACACGCGTAATGAGCAAACAAGTGTCATTCTACGATAAAATAGACAAGGATACTATTGCGAATAAGAGAGTTGATCCACAAAGGAATTTAGCACTTGCTGAGAGAACAATCATGGTGCAATGGCACCAAAATAGTATTGCAGAATACGCAAGCGATAACCATCAAAATAGTTGTATGATATGGCGCGAGCGTAGTGCTATTGAGTTGTAGATGACCGCATTTGACCCTCAAAAGGTTATTCAAGAGCTTCACACTCCAACCTGAACTGAGTTGTGTCCGATGGCCGTCTTGCACCGTTTGTCCGTAACTTGCTTTGCTTTCGAAGCTATCCTTTCCCTCCGCTCAGTTTTCTGATGAAGCTCCAGAAACCAAGCTGAGGTAGACATTCCAGACCATTCCAGCTAAAGCACCAACCAAGTTCCTCTTTTCTACGCTCTTTACAACTGTGAAATTAATCAAGCTGATGGCAGGCCATAACTTCCACCCCGCACTTAACAGCCCCCAGAAGTCTTGCTTCGATATTTTTATAGCTTGCTGGAAATCTGCTCCCTGAAAGCCGGCAAATACAAACGAAAACATAAAGCTATTGACGGCGGCGCCTACAGTTTGATCAAGAACAAATTTGATTATCGTATTTGGGACGTGAAGTCTAGATTCCAGGATTTCGTCTGCCACTTGTTCGCGGTCAAGTTCCTTATCATTGTTTTGAGAGGCGGCTGAGATGGCAGATGTAGATGGCACAAGGTGGCTCGAAGGGAAAGTTGACTCGAGGTAGGTTTGCCTAGATAATTCTTAGTTCATGTGCATCTACGGAAGTAGAAGATTTACCATATGAAGTTAGGCGGGCAGTTAAGTATACTGAAGACTATAAACTGGACCAATTGCGCAAAGTCCAAAGAAAAAGGAGCCTGCATGGGATACATCAGTAGCGAACGAGCAAGAGGACCAGAAAGTCTAACATCACTTTGGAAAGCAGTAATTGCTTGGCCGATCAAGCAACTGGTCCCAGCAAGAATGCATGCCTGGACTGTAGTGTTTACTATGGGGGAGGGCATTTTGTACAGTGGTCTTTCCCGTATGTAGTCTCGGAATTGTTTTTTTTGAACACGTTAGTCAATTGTTCCCAGAACCGTGCCAAGAACATAAAAGTGTCTCGGCACCGATTCGCTATCACGTGTCGTCGGCATCTTTCATATATACACCCTCCGACAGACTTACGCTCGTCTAACATATACTCAAAATTGATAATTGGAAAGATTGGTGAGCCTCACGGCTAATTTCAGTGGATTGATGGTAATGTGGAACTAGAGGCTGATAGTTTCAACCAGTTGATATGCGCTGAGTTTAGTTTCGCATTTTATATATTCTGAAGGGGCCATACGATTTGCGCGTCGAAAGGGTCTTGAAGTGCTTATCGACTAATACTATCAGAACAGGATGCTGTCATGGATTTGTGAGATAGCAAAGGGTATGACAAATTGTTGTACAAGTATCAATGGGGATGAGTTGGGAGGTACCATGTATTGGTGTGCAACAAAGTCTATCGAGAAACACCATACTTTGTTTGTATGTGGCGGGGTATAGCCGCGCGTGGGCTGGACCCCTTCCCATTTATCCAGTGATCCCTGTACATCGTCGTCGTTTTGAGTAAATCTGCCGCTACGCTGGCCCCTCTATGTTTTTAAGAATGGTATTGACAAGCTCACCACGATGTGACGTTCAAATCTCTAGATAGCAATCCAATTGCTCCCCAGCCGTTAGTAGAGGTATGCCACCAAATACCCTTCGCATATCCTGACATTAACTCACCACAACTAGTAGAAGAACTTTGAGACGAGGACGACTCTTGTTCACTTTTGCTGAAATGGACCCCGCCCTACTTGCGCAGCTCACGGCAGAGGATGACATACCTTTCCGTGCAATCACAAACTTCACTCAGTCAACATGGGCACGAACATTTCACTCCTCCCCGGAGCTCTACATCCAGCCCGAGTCTATTGCTGAGGTGGAAAAGCTGGTCAATCTTGCGCGGAGATGCAGACGCAGGGTCACAACTGTTGGTTGCGGGCACTCCCCTTCAGACTTGACCTGTACCTCCAGCTGGCTTGTCAATTTGGACAACTTCAACAGGATATTACATGTCAACAAGGAGAATAACGCTGTAACCATGCAAAGCGGCATACGACTGTACACTGTTGGAGCAGAGTTGGATAAACATGGCTTAGCTATGCCTAATCTAGGCAGTATTAACCATCAGTCCATTGCAGGAGCCATCTCGACTGGTACGCATGGTAGCACTCTCAAGCATGGCATATTGTCGAGTTCAATTCTCTCTCTAAAAATCACCTTGGCGAATGGGAAAACTAAATCATGTTCGCCTGACGATAACCCAGACTTGTTCCGTGCCGCATTGATCTCACTTGGAGCTTTGGGAATTATCACGGAAATCACATTTCAAGCTGTACCTGCCTTCACTCTATCATGGAAGCAGACTGTAGACACAGATTTGAAAATGTTCAACTCATGGAAAGACACTCTCTTCACCCAAGCCGAATTCGTACGCGTTTGGTGGTTCCCTTATACACGAAGAGCCGTAGTCTGGTCTGCAGAAAAAAGTGAAGAAGCTCTAAGGTCACCTGTAGGATCTTATTATGATGCTTGGCTAGGATATCATGTATATCACAATCTTCTGTACTTGGCACAATTTGTGCCTAGGATATTACCATGGATCGAGAAGTTTGTTTTTGGAATGCAGTATGGGTTCGCTAATGGGAGCACTACGTCTGCTATTCAACCATCAAGAGAAGCATTGCTTATGAACTGCCTCTACTCGCAGTTCGTCAATGAATGGGCGATTCCGTTATCCAAAGGGCCAGAAGCTCTTCGTAGACTCAGCTCGTGGTTGAATCACCTTACACCTGCTGATTCTGATTATGTTCCTCATGGAATCCCATTCTCTGCTGAAAATCTGTACGTCCATGCACCAGTCGAAGTTCGTGTTACAGATACTACCATATGCAAAACTCCACGACCACACCTAGATCCCACTTGTACCCTAGAGCCAACATTGTATCTCAATGCTACATTATATCGCCCTTATAATTCCGATCCACCTTGTACTACCCGCTATTATGAAGGCTTTGAATACCTAATGAAAGAATTAGGCGGGAAACCACATTGGGCAAAGAACTTCCTCACTACAGGCAAGGATATCGAGGCTATGTATGGAAATGATTTAGAGGAATGGAGTGTGTTAATCCGTACCCCTTTGGATTTTTCTTAAAATGCACTAACAAGTATAAAGGGGATATTAGACAGGAACATGACCCACAGGGTATGTTCGTAGGCGAGTGGCACAGAAGATATGGTCAGTTTTGCTCCACATACTGTCGTTGCTTTCGTGTTTGAGGTCTTACTAATATGTTTACTCTCAGTCATGGGAGAAGGTCCACGATTGGAGTTAGAAGAAGTAGAGGTAGAAAGGACAAGATCTGGGAAAGGTGTAAGTGATTGAGTTTACCATGGCAAGATGAACTAACTTACTAAACTGTTACTAACATAATAACCTTATAGGGTTTGCATATTCAAGGAAGGATACTAGGAGAGGAAAAGAGTGACACTTCAAGCCAGGAGAGTTTTGATTTTCTTGCTGGTTCTGAGCTGGTCACATCATGATAACCTCGGACTAGCTTGAGCTCTGCTTGGGATTGAACAGATTAGAAAGAACAAGAGCCTACGCTGAACAGTAATAAACACAATCCATAGAAAAAAACTCTAATATTTTGTGAAGAGTAACACGAACAAAGATGAAGAATTCTAGGTGTCCATCCAGATATTGTTTGATGTCTGATATCAAAATTATTCTCAGCCAGACGGCAATCAAAGCGTCCCACCACAGTTATAATTAGCCACATTCATATAATCAACGTTACCCAAGGCCAAGTTTGTCTTAATTCGTACACTATCTTAACATAGTAACCAAGGGATTCCATCCCTGATCTGCAGAGAGAAGCTTAAGCCCTTAGGCTCATAACCGTATTATCGTGCCGTTGTAGTCGTTTTCATAGTTCCCTCCTCGTAGGAGTCATCTTCTTCTTCTTTCTTTCCCTGCCATACTCTCTTCTCTCGTAGCCCCATTCTGCCTCATTTCCAGCTCTTGTATTTTTCTCTCCAATCCTATTCTCTTGGCAACCAAACCTCCTCTGGTCTCTTCTAGCTGCGCTATTTTCTCTTGCGGTGTTGCTTCGCGCAGTTTTTGAATCTCCTATGCTCTTGTCAATACTCTGTCTGAGTTGACTCCTGGGCGTACACGAACCTGTTCCCTCTCCTTGCTTATCTTTAACCCCGCACCATACCAAACACCGGTCGCCGTTATAGCTGCAATTGACCCTGTCCACACTATTCGTCTTATTTTTTGCTGCGACCCCATCGAGTCGATGTCGTTGTGCTGCTTCAAGTGAAAAGACGAGGTGTTGTTGACATCCCTGTAAATCCTCGGCTCTTGGGCAGACTCAAAGCTTAGGCGTTGGTGGGGCAAGGTGGAACTCGTTAGGTGTTCCGTATGTCATACAATTATGAGTTCCGTACGTTGTAATCACTTTGCATGACGCTACGTTTTTGGCTATTTGTAATATTTAGAGAACTGCTGTTTGTTACTTCTTACATCCAAATCCATCCCAATTGACCTCACGTTGTGCTTATTATAAAACTTCGAGTGCGCATCGGACCGCGGGGTAAATCGCTGCACCAGCTCAAAGCAGAGCTCTATCAACTCTGTAAAGGATTTTTTAATTATCGAGATTGGGATCACTGAAAGAATGACAACCCCCCGAGTCTTCGTAGTTAGGCACGGTGAGACCGAATGGTCATTAAATGGAAGACATACTGGCACCACCGAACTGCCATTGACAGCCAACGGGGAGAAGCGGATTATAGCAACTGGAAGAGCCCTAGTTGGGGATGATAGATTGATTGTTCCCCGAAATCTTGCCCACATGTAAGCTCATTCCCTGCTATACAGTATGAAGTAGAAGCCAACCTCTAGCAGCTACGTATCACCCAGAAAACGTGCGCAAAAAACCCTCGAACTACTGGAGATAGGTTGCCGTGAAAAGTTGCCATGGGAGGAAAGGAGAAAACACAGTGACGATGGAATCAGGACAAATGCTTGTGTGGAGGTTACAAATGATATCAGAGAATGGGATTATGGTGATTATGAAGGTGTGACAAGCCCAGAGATCAAGAAATTGAGGGCGGAGGCTGGACTTGAACCCTGGGATATATGGAGAGATGGCTGTCCCGGTGGAGAGTATGACCAGTTCTTCTATTGGATATGAAAAGCGACTGACCGACCACAGGAGCCCAGAAGACATCACGGAACGAGTCGACAGGCTAATAGAGGACATTCGAAGTAAATATCATGCGTCTGTGATTGGAAAACCGAAAAGCGAAGCAAAACCAGGAGATGTGCTGGTGGTAGCTCATGGACACATTCTTAGAGCTTTTGCTATGAGATGGGTTCAGAAGACTTTAAAAGATGGGCCAACTTTTATCCTTGAAGCTGGAGGAGTAGGAACGTTGAGTTATGAACATCATAACCTCGATGAACCTGCGATACTGTTGGGAGGCAGTTTCATGGTCGATGTTACAGAAAATGCTGTAGCTGATGTTAGTGATACCAAGCAGGCTTATGAAGGAAGATCATAAGCTAAGATGATTAGCGGAAGCTATGATTCAAATAGTACCTATGTGAATATGAGATAGCTCACGAAGAACTCTCTTAGTAGACCACTATAAATAATTTTGCAATACACCTCTGTATCTCGTATAGAACAAATTTGTATCTCCCGGCAACTTTTGATTTACCCTGATGCCCCCCCTCGGAGACTTAAAATAGGGGGTTATCCGAAATCTAAGCGAGCAAACCCACTTCTGTAAATCTATAAAGCCGCCTACCTACACTTCTCTCCTCACATTATTTGGATCCCTTTGAATTTACTTAATCTCATCATTGTAACAAAATGGCAGACTGGGCTGAAAAAAATAGAGCACACTTCAAGTGAGTCTTCATGCTTCCTTCATTTCTATTAGCCAGTTAAATTTCCGCCAATTGAGCGTCATTGTCACGAAGTGAAGCAAAGTCTTCATGAACAACAGTCCTCATTCTAGGCTTGCACCCGATAGTGAATAATTCTATATGAGAGCTAATGATTTGCAGTGAAGCAGCCTCGACATACAACACAAAATTTGGCAAAATAGTCCTCCAAATTATTGATGAGATTCAATCTCGCCGTGAGTGGATCGGTGTAGATTGGATAGAAGATTCATCCTCTTCTGAGGATGAAAACGAATGTTCTTCCTCAGTAGTTAAATCCCAAGATGAGAAGTCGGAGAAAACGGTGAGGTTGTTGGACTATGCATGTGGGACTGGTCTTGTGTCAAGGGTTTGTCTACTCAAACTAAGCTCTTTTTCAATACAGGAGAGGCTAATAAGCGTAGGCGCTCGCACCATATGTCTCTCAATGTGTTGGTGTTGACATATCTGAGGGTATGGTAAATGAGTACAACATTGGCGCTACAAATCAGGGAATTGCTGAAGACGAGATGCATGCCTATATCGGAAACCTGATTGATCCTACTCCTTCAACCGCGCTTTCAGGTCCTCAATTCGAAAGTTTCGATATTGCCGCAGTGGGATTGGGTTGGCATCACTTTAATGACCCGCCTCTAGCTGCGAAACGGCTAGCTGAACGGTTAAAGATTGGTGGTGTACTTTTAATTATAGACTTCATGCCGCATGCAGCTCCTGACCATTCCCACGACCACTCTCATCATCACAAGCATGAATCTAAAGGTGATCATGATCACAATCATGGGAAGAGTAACGGCAAGGATTCTGTTGAGGAACAGAATTCAGCCGCTCATACCGTCATGCATCTAGGCTTTTCCGAGGACAAAATAAAGAATATGTTTGAAGAAGCTGGAGTAGGCGGGGATTTCGAGTATGTCATTCTTGGAAAGGGGATTGTATTTACAACTTCAGGTAATGAGTTGAAGAGAAGTGTATTTATGGCTAAGGGTAAGAAAACGTAAGCAGATATGGAACTGGAACTCTTTCTCTGACTGTATATCCTTTGAGAAGAAAGATACACTTTCTTGCATATAAATTTGCCTTTTGCTGTATTGTACCTTATGATAGAATTGTATATTTCTAATACATATTAGAGTACATTATGGAAGTCTATTTTACCTATGTGAAAGAAAAAGTATCATAGAGTAAGCTAACTTCCTGGGCACATTCAACCAGTACCAAATCTGACACAACAATAATACACTGTCATCTTCCACCGTTTACGTTAGCAAACAGGCAGTATTTGCTACCTTCTGCCAGATGGACACACCAGAAGCTTCTTTTCTAGAGGCAAATATTCGGTTATGCTATAACTTCAGTCTTTCACTAACATCTTCTCAGCAATGCTGAAGACATGTAAAGCCATGTCCACCTAGAGTTGCTAATTCCAATGGTACAAGAAAATTTACGGGTAGCTACTCGGTCAAGTATGGGGCACTTATGACAGTCTGGTGGAGAAGTTTGTTTGCTTAAAATATGTACATTTTTGAAGTGATTATCATAAGATTGAAGACTGTATGCAATAGACGTAGCGACAGCAACTCTGAAATGACGATTCCCACCACGAGAAGCGAAAATCCCAGTACAAACCAAGCTCATCAGCTATTCATTCTTCTACGCTCCATACAAATGCTACTTTGGTAATATATTATAAGACTACCAAAGCATTACCAGAACGCGGAAGAGAATGATGTGATAGAGGAGCAACCAGTGACAGCTAAGTAAGTGTCGGGACGGTCCAGTCAACCCATTTGGCTTGATCGAAGGTTGTATCCGAAACCATGACTGCTGTGTTTGCACTTGGCTGGTTCAACAAGAATTTATTTATGAAGCCTGTCAACGCAGCCTGTTGGTTTGAAGGGAACTGGCAATGCGAATGGCTTCCAATTTGGGAATAACCGAGATTATCTGGAACTCCCAATGCCTCGTAAATATAATGACCTGCCTTTGAAGCTACCCATGACGCCTGGGGACCAAGCCAGTCAATGTTGTTATCAATGATGAAGACACCTCTTGGTGCGATCATTCCAGCAAGGAAGTGATGGTCATGGGGGGTCTGAGTGATCTTGTTGACCCAGGTATCAAATGGTCTTCCTGTCCATGGATTTTCTGTAATGATCTGCGAGGCAGTTTGAACATTGCCTCCAGACGCCTTGATAGCATCTGAAACTCTCCAGGATGCTGATCCTCCAGCTCCAGATTCTTGAGGTAGAGTCAGCGCAATTCTTGAATCGAAGGCTCCAGCAACAATAGCACCCTTCCCGTTTCTGGAGCATCCAGTCACACCGAGCCTCTTGGGATCAATGTTCGCTCCGGGTGTCTTCTCCAAAGCATCGATAATTCTAGACACACCCCAAGCCCAGGCTGTCAATGCTCCTGCAGAATGGCTGCTTCCAAACAAAGTGTAGAACTTGCCGCTGCCTCGACTTCCAGATCCTGATTGTGCAGCAATGTCATCGTTGCTGAAGACAATGGTCGCAACGCCTGCTGGGACAGGAATACTTGCTCCTCCGTATGCTATGATGGCCGGATAAGGAGCTGTTCCTGATGATGGCGCGTTGATGGTTACAGAGAAGGATATAGATTTGCCATTGGCGCCGACATTGATTGATAGGGACTTTCCAGAGAGGGTAGCAGTCAAAGTATCTGGTGGGCCTGGGTAAGTTCCAAGCTCGTAATTCTGAATCAGCGTGGAAAGCTCAGCTTGACGACAAGCCCATTCAGCCTTGGTTGAAACTCTGGTGCCATTATAGAGCTTGAATGGATCAGGCAGCTTTGCATTGGTAGGGAATGTCAGAGACGAAGGTAGAGGTGTGCAAGCCGAGAATACAGGACCTGCCAAAAACAATGCTGCTGCTAGATAAGTTGCCATTTTTTCGTGCTCCGTTTCGTCCCAAGCCTAATGTTACTATTCTTTTAGATATTGCGGCTCAGTGCATCCTTAAGTATTCTGAGCCCCCGCTTGACCGGCATTTTTTATTCAAGGTGACGAAGGCGAAAGAATCCGTGATCTTGTCTTATTGCCTGACACAAACCCCTTTTCCCGTATATTGGGAGGCAAGGTAATATAATTCACATTCTAGGAAGGCTTAGATGCGAGGATTGGTTGCCCCAAGCAATAGCACAAGACGAAGAGTGCATCAAAACTACTGGTTTAAATAATAGGCATATACTTGATTGGTAGAACTTGTATCATGTGTATCTCCTCTTTTCGGGAAATATGTGATATCCTACTTTGGCGCGCGTATGTAATTCTCCTTGAGGACTTAATCAACTTCCCGTGGATATCGATGTTGAACCATTTTTGCCTTCTTGGCGACCTAAGCTTGCAGTGCTAGGCTGAAATAAGAGTATCGACAAACTACGATATCGAAAGAGGAATGGGACTTTACCCCGCCCGTTTGCGAAGAGAAGAAGAGCCGCTGAACCGAATGGACATTTTGCATAAAGTATCGCTGAGTTAGGAAATCCAGCCAAGAGTACACTTTAACCTATATAAGTACCGATACACAACTGCCGTTGCGGAGGTACACATCTCCAACGAAGGAAAATAACCTTATGTGGTAAGTACAGCAGTAACTAAGAAGCTGTCACTACACGTGGCTGTTCTGACAGCAGCTAAACATAGCTTTCATTTATCTTACTTGTGTCAAGATATTCATACAGAAAGCGTTTTTCAACCCAGAAAAACGATTGTTTAGCACGCAACTCAAGTGTGGAGAATAGCACTGCTTTTCCAGACAGAGACCGCGTTTCCGAACCCTGGGAATCCATGGCTTCGTTTCACTAATCGGTACGAAATCGAAAAAGTACACGTGCTGAGAATTGTGCAGTAGCAATAGCCATCGTGTCGAAGAATTAGAAAATTGATAAATTTCAAACCCAACGAATGGCAAGTAATGGCATAGGGAGCGTTTCCAGTAGATTACCAAGAGGTAAACAGTCATACGTAACACAAAATTTACGGGATCGCACTCAGGATGAAGAAGGTATTTCTCACGCCAGGCTTCTGGTATTTTAAAAGAAGCTCTGGAGCAGCTTCTCCTTACTTGCGATCAAAGTTGCGAGAAAGCTCTATAGTATGTGCCAATGCAGTGTATAGGTTATGAGCTTTGGACCAGAGCAGTTCTTGTTCAAGTCAAGCTTTCTAGATGGCCAGAGCGAAAGCACGTTTTTCCAACTCATAATTTTGCCTTCAAAATAGCTAATAGGAGGGCCGCCCGATTGGTCTTAATGAAAATAACACACTTTTGCTTTGCTTCACCATGTGATGACTAAAGCTCTTTGAGCTTGATGATTTGTTCCGTGCCTTTACGAACCACTTCTTTCAGGCTTTGATTCCAGAGCAGTAGATACAGGACGCTTAATTTGGTCTCCCGTCCAACATTAAGAAGTCTAATGAAAGACTTCTCGCAAATGCAGCCCTCTGTAGCAGAGTCAGGGCTGCGAAGTTGGTTTGACGGTTGAAGATTAAAATTTTCAACGACGAAATTATTATGTAGTCTCTGAGCCAAGATAACCTTACTGTAAATGGTTAGAGTGTGTTAGGCCCCACTAAATCGGGTCTTTAAAATCTCATCTTCGTTTGAAGTCCAGGAATCGGCCACAAACATATTCAGAAACCTCATTCATATTCCGTCAAAAGATGATTTATGATGGAGTCGCTGAGCGAAACATCATGGGATGTTGTGATTGAGGGAACAGGGTTGCGGCAGTCTTTGCTTGCTTTGTGAGCTCTATCGTCCATTACTTACGACCTATTCTGACTGACCCAGTTCTTGAAGAGCTCTGTCTCGTTCACAAAAAAAAATTCTACATGTCGACAATCATGACTACTATGGTGGCATGGAAGCTGCTTTCAGCTTGCAGGAAGTAGATGAATGGGTTGAGAAAGTATCCGGAGGTCAGTTAGATTCTTTTGTACACATTGGATTTTATTAACAATTATAGGCTCCCTTGCGTCCCCCTTTCGAAATACCTCGCTATGGAAGATCGAAGCTGATGCAGCAGAAAAGCTATCTTTCTCGAGAGCCTACAGTCTTTCTCTGTCGCCCCAGATCATATACACAAAGTCCCAGCTTCTCGCACGACTTGTGTCTTCGCAAGTCTATAAACAGCTCGAATTTCAAGCAGTGGGTAATTGGTGGATTTTCAGTGCTTCTGACACGGCGACTGATACAATATTGAGACGATTGCCAAATGGTCGAGAGGATATATTTGAAGATAAAAGCATCAATCTACGTGCCAAGCGTAGTTTGATGAAATTTCTTAAGTTTGTGGTGGATTATCAAAGCCACCCCGAAACATGGGAGTCTTTTGCAGAAGATTCGTTGCCGAGTTTCTTGTGGACCCAGTTCCAACTGCCTCCACATCTACAGACAATCATCATCGCTTTGACCTTATCGTTAGACACGCCTGAGGATACATCGGTCGGCTACTCACTGTCTAGAATTGCAAGGCACCTCACTTCTATTGGAATGTTTGGCCCTGGATTTGGAGCTGTTCTGCCTAAGTGGGGTGGTGGTGCTGAGATAGCACAGGTCGCATGTCGAGCTGGTGCTGTAGGTGGTGGTGTGTATGTTCTTGGAACAGGCATCACTTCCATAACAACCAATCTAAACAGTCCCGTCGAAGTTACGCTTTCCAACGGAGAAATAGTTAAGACAAAGCTGGTGGTCCAGGATGTTAGTAGTGATAAGCCCTCGTCCGATTCGAAAGCGGTTTCCCGGCTCGTTACTGTGGTCTCGACTCCACTCCTGTCTCTATTTGAGCGTACAATTGAGGGTTCTCCACTAGCTGCGGTGTCGGTAGTAGTCTTTCCTCCGGATAGTCTTGCTACACATAGCAATACGCACACTCATCCAGTCTACATTATGGCTCACTCTAGTGAAACGGGTGAATGCCCCACCGGACAAAGTCAGTATATTTCTATTCTTCTATAATCTATTACGCATTACATGATGATCCAACTTACGAATACTTATCTACATTGTCTGAATTACCTTGAAGATAACATACCTCTGACAGTCTGATGATGCTCTTTACCTTCTTTAATTTTCGAGACAAAGCTGGGCGAATACAGCTGACCATGCCACAGGTGTACTTTATGCGACTACTCGTCACTCAAATAGCAGTAAATTACTACTGGAAAAGGCTATAGAAGCTCTTCTACATTCGACAGAGAAGGGCGATGGCAAGCTATTGTTCAGTCTCTATTATGAGCAGCAGCAAAACGGGTTGCCTGACGATTCCAATTCTGTAGCCACTGATTCTCTGGATCTTGCGTTTGATGATGGAATACTCGAAGACGTAAAGAGCGATTGGAAGAGAATTATTGCGGATGAAGCGGATAATGCAACGTTCATGACATTTGAAGAACGGTCAGGAATGTATGAAGATAATGATGACAATGACAACGATGGGTACTGAGAATTTGATGATCGTTCATGGCGTCTGGAATTGGAAGCTTTTCCTACGTTACTTCGTTATGTGGCAATGGCCCCTTAGCTCTGTTACAGTCAGTACCACGTTCTGAAATAATAGTACTCATCTTTACTTCTAAATTATAAATGTGGCCATATCTGCAGTCTACTTTATTTTTATTTATTTTAAAATGTGCACTGTGTCAACAAGTCTCGTCTGATCTAGACGAGCAATGATTAAAGTCTGTCCGTGTATCATTTCGCCCCAAATTGGTAACCTCTGCTTGATTACATACACTCTTGGTCATCCCAAAGACATGAGCTGGTTGTCGTAAGAGGGTTCCCTGTTGTAAGTGGCTGCCCATTGTGATACAAATGCCGAGCTGCAAGATCTAGCCCAGCTAGCTATAAAAATGGAGCTAATTGATAGGTTTAAGAAGATGCTAGTCTGCAGGGCTGGCTAGTCTCTGAGATAATCTCTAGAGACAAGCCGCAGCCACCATATTGAAGTCTACAACGTTTTGACGTTTCTTTGCTCTTTGAGAGTCCAACTTGTCGTCTAGGATCGAGATGAATCTTGTCAGTCTTCCGAGCGGCAGGAGGGTTTTGAAGTACCGCAAAATCCAATCCCTTTACTTTGTTCATTTCCGTTTGATTCCGAGACTAATTCTCTTGTTATATAAAACTTGGACGAGGTCCGCTTCGCAAAAGTGAGTAAAGCCTGGCTAACATTCACTTCCTAATATGCTCATTATATTACAATATCTGCATTATTCTCTTTCGCTTTCCTGCATCCCCCTTCTTCATTATGACCACATCTAGAAAGAAACTCAAATCGCATAATTTTCCGTGTGCAGAAAGATCTCATCCTTACTATCATCACCCCATATATCAGCCTGTAACTTGGCCACGGTTGTGGCAACGTCAACACGCATACTCGGCGGTCCACATACAAACACGCAAGTTCGTCTTCCAAATATACCCTTTCCATCTAGGCCGCCTGTTGCCATGTCCTTCAACATGTAGCCTAGATCTGGACGCCCGTACTCAGTGCTCCAGCCTTCTTTCTTCTTCGGGGCTACAAAGGCGAACCGCATCAGGTTCTTCTGAAACTCTGTTGGCGTGGATGGGAATCCAAAATCAAAATTTGCAGCTGCTGGTTGTGGCGCAGATGGGATCTTGATTTCGAGGGACTTCCCACGTAAATGTGCGGGCTGAGGAGGTTTCGGGGTAGAACTCTCAGGTATAGGAGGCGCGGGTGGAAGAGGATAAGAGGGCGCGACAGAAATTTCGTGATCATGTCTCACTATAGGTTGTGGGTGGTCGGAGGGTTGATAGGAGTCTGTTTTCGAGTCTGTTTTCGAGTCTGTTCTCGAATCCTGGGACACTTGAGATATGAAACTCTCTGGGCGGTAACCATCTTTTGGTGGAGGTCCAGGGGGCGGTGGAGGTGGCCAGTTCTGAGGATTGTAACTACCACGTGGAGATGGAGGTACGTAATTAAATTTAGGGGAATTACCACTTGGTGAAGGTGGCGGAAAGTGGAATTCCCGATTCGTGGATCGAATAGCTGATGATGAGGGTGGTGCTAGGAATTTTCTGCTTGCTTCGTGATCGTCTCTTTCAGGGACTGTCGATGCTGTCGATTCTCTCTTGCCTTTAGGCTCCTTCCCTTCTAGCTGCCTCAACGAATTCTTCCTTGCTACTTTTGTAGAAATTGGCTTTGTGACCTTGCTAGGAGGTGGGGGAAACGACATTTGTGGAGGAGGCGGGAATACTTTGGGTTGCAAGTGCTTCGGCCGAGGTAATGAAGTTATAGCATCTTCCTGCTCTGCTCTCAGCTCGGCTTCTCTTTCTGGATCACCCTGTGCTTCATCTCGAATCATAGCAGAGTTTCTTTTTGATGCTATTCCTGCTACAAAGCCATCCAGTCTATCATGCAACATAGTGCTGATTGGTCTGGGTGCTCTTTCACTCATTCCTATTCGTGTTTGGCGCTTTGCTGCTGTTACATAGAACTGACAAGTGACAGTGTCCGGCGGAGCAAATTCTCTGCATATACGAAGTTCCTCTCTGAACCAATCCATTGCCTCTAGTCTTTTCAAGGCCCAAACAACTTCGATCTTCTTTGTCACAGCCTTCCCATCTCTCATCCGCTTGATCAATTCCAGAAGCTGTGATACGATTGCTGTGATACCACTTCCTCCTGCGAATAGAATCACAGTGTCAAAAGCGGCCAATTCACGTTGCATCCCACCATACGGTCCCTCCAAGTAGGCTCGGTAGGTTTTGAAAGGGCCTTTCTCAATTGCAGTCTCAAGAACCTTGCGGGTGAATCCTCCGAAAGGCCTGAACACTAACGTACAATCTCTGTAAAGATCACCGTATTCCGATGGAAAATCCTCACTACAAAGTGAGGAGATTGTAAATGGGTGGTTCTCGAAGACTGAGATTCCAGGCATCCTGAGGTAAACGAACTGGCCGGGTCTCCATGACATTTGTGTTGGAATGGTAACTTTGATGGCATTCTCCGCCATTAGAGTGACTGCAGCTTCGTCTCCAATCAACCATGCGTTTCGCCATGGCTTTAGCCAGTTGAGATTGAAAATTCTCATGAAATATGAGAGCACCCAAATTGCGACTGTTGCATATAGGTAACTCCATGAAGTCAAGTAATTCTGGCAGTGCCAGAACAGAAGCCCAACGAAGGCGAAGGAGACAGGTATGTGCATCATTACGAAGATTTCGTAGGCAATATTCCTGAGGATTGGCAATGAAGCTATGCACAGCCAGCCTAGGGGAGCGAGACAAGCAATTCCAGTACCATATACGTATCCGCTACCGTTACTGAAGAGCTTTTCGAATGTTTTCTCTCCTCCCTCGTCCCAAACTGGTTGGACATAGAATGGTATGGTGTGAACTAAGGACAGGAACAAGCATAAATATCCCCCCCATCTGTGAAAGACAGCCAGACGGTTGTGACTAATGCCAGTCATAAAAGAGACGAGGTTCGCCTTCATAGAGGTAGCGACAATCCAGGGTACAATTGCAACAGCCATCATACCAGACCGGATAGCAAGTGGTGGTGACCCAAATTGGATGCTTTGCCAATATAGTGGTTGAGGCAAGAAGCAGTAGAGTGTGGTGAATGCAACAGCAATGGTGAGGATCGCAATAACCGCTAAGGATGGCAAGCTAAGTATCGTCGTCTTTTTCCACTTGATCTCAGGAATTGGACGATAAAAGATCCATCTGAACAATGCTAAGGTATCATTGACAAATCCAATCGAGGACCAATGCGACTGACCCCGGGTAAGCTCGTATGATTTTTCGCCATGTCGGGGGAACAATTGATCGACCGTCCGCCCTGTTTCCATGTTGCCTGTGGGATACTCTTCCTCTGGCTGCCACTGGGACAGATAGTTTTCCACCTCTTGCTTATGCATAGCTTGCCGAAGCTTGTCGGTCCAGGCATGATATATTCGTGTTACAGTCGTCAAGGCCAGTAACACCAAGCAGAAATACGTCCATCCTAAAGCATATTTCCCCGACGCAGTCCAAGGATCGACTGTATTTGCTTCTACTTGACCAGGGGCGCTTGCCGGTGTGAGAGGTATGAATACCCGTTTCGCCAGATTTCCAACCGAAAGCTCTCTGGCGCCTTCTACTATATTCCTAGTAATCAAAGACATTGTCGAATAGTCGTTTCCTTAGCAATACTAAGCTCCAGACTCGTTTTGTACGATAAAGGCGTGGACTATTTGTTGAAAATCGACAAATTTCTGCTAGTTCGTCGTCTCTAAATATCGCGCCGAGGAATCGTTTGTCCCATTTGAGACTTCTCGAGTGTTCGAAGCTAATTCGTCTGTATATGAGAAAGCACTGCGGATATTCAAATAGACTGCGTACACGCTCAGAGTACCAGACTCTCCGACTTGATGAAGTGATTTGAACAGCGAAAGTGTATCGTTGAGGACAAGACGAAAAAGTATAGACCGCAAGAACCAGCGCACAGTGATGAGCAGGAAATACCGGTGCTCGGTTGGGTGTTATGGAATATATGAGAGTGGTGTGGGGAATCTGGCCATGCCCCAAGTACGTGGTACAGAATATACTGTGACGGAGTGCAGTATATGCCAATGTTCCTGCAGGTGAAGCCGCTCCGTTACTCAACCGCCGGAGCTATTGTATTCGACCAATTTGGCGATATCCCAGATTCAAATCTGAATACAAGTGATGGAGGAGCAGAGCGACCAGTTAAATGAAGACTTACTCGCGAGATGTGCTGGTGGGCGGTAGAAGAGGGACCAACTGATATTGGGAAGAGACAAGACTCTACCCCCAAAGATCAAAGAGACCCCAAATAATGCAGCATCCCCTGTTGCTTACCCTGTTACTTACCCTGTTCATGCTCTTATCGACGGCGCTAGACCCGTTGATGCCGTTATCTGCTGCAAGTCACAGTATGGAGATGTACGGGCACATGTACAGACAGGCATGAAGCTGACAAGTACCGAATAAACCCTTTTTCTGTCAACACCAAGCTGCTATGTATAGGCCTCACTGCAGTGAGATATTGGAAAGCTATATGATAATCGTAGCATCTCTAAAAAGTTGCAATGGTCTTGAAATCGAGGATGGCTCAGCTCCCATTGTCTTTCTTGACGAGGAATAAGTCACACGAATGATAGCCGTGCATAGGGGAATTGACTTGCCACTAGCAAGCTGAGTTGGATGCAACATATCGAATGGGACACTCGGAAGTGCCTAATGATCCAATGTTCCTGTGATGACCTTGATGAAGTTGACCAATTGGAAGTTGATTGGGATGTATGCGGAGTATTGCTGAGGGCGGTAAAAGCTGGCATCGGATTGGCCGTTGCTTTTTCGCTTCGCTTCCCCCGTTGAAAACGTGATGGGATTGGTACGTGAACCCAACCTACCAAGAAATATGAGAAATATCATGTTGCTTTAGAGAACCTGTGCGGTATGGCGTACGCGAAGTCGGATTCGGATACCGCAATGCTCCAATTGGTACAAATGCTTCGGGATATATAAATGGGAGAACGTCCCGTAAGTCTGTTAGCGCTCTATCACGAAGCATGAGACAAAAATAATAAAATTGCGGAAAGAGTAATCCATCACGTAGAGCGTGGGGAATGTCAGATTCCCAGTGTACAAGCTGTACCAAAGATAGGTGATTGATGACGAACAGCCTGGGTTTCGTTCTTGAAAAGTCGAAGCGTTTGCCAATATTAAGACACAGGCAATGAATAGGGAACGAAAATCTTATCAATAATGTTACAATCCATTCCGTGAGTTATACAAAAAGATATACTGAGTGTGCTGCTGTAAGAACAAGACATTCTAGTAGATGTTATCCAACTAGCTTTCTGCTCGGGCCGGTCCATAAGGTACAAAGGTGGTGCATCACCTCCTGACTTGGCTTGGCACCAGGGCTTCAAATCGAAAGGAACTCGAAAGATCAAGCTTTGAAATGGCAGCTACCTATAAATCTAAATGGAGTAACGTAGCACTTTGGTAAAGCGATATATTCCTGTTAAAACGTACTTGGCGTGCTTACCTTAGAACGCGTGAACTAACGTACTTAAGATAACCATCCGGGAGAGGTGTTGCTCGTTAACCACTCAGCTCAGCTCCAATATCAGATTTAAATTTGGGGATCAATTTCCTTTCTTACTTTTATGCACATAGACAATCACTTCATGTGCCTGGTCTGGTCTTTATCTTACATCATTTCCTCGTTCTAGGCGCCCGTGAGGATATGGGCATAACTACGCAAAAATATTCAAATAATGGTACTACTTGAATCCATTTAGTACCATGGCACAGAATTCAGCGTCACCATCCGGCAATCGAATATCCACTATTTTCACATTGAAAATCTCTATAAATCAATCCGTTTGCTTATCGTCAAGAAATTCTCATCAACGCATTGGACTTTTCGGACAAGAAGGAGTAAGCAGTGGCTTCGAGTTTACTCTTTACAAATGCCCCCGAGGATTCGTGAAATTTACTACCCTAATTCTATGAATAAACATATGAAATCTTTTGAGCTTCTTCTGTGCCAGGGTTGTGTGCATATGTCTGGAACCATTGTGTTGACCATCAATGTGAAGGAACATCAGAATGAGGAAGGGCAACTTCCACTTCGTAGCCCTGAACAGCGTTAATTCGATGGAACTCAGTTGTTTTACTGCTATTTATGCTCCTTTCAAAAAAGGAAAATTCATTTTCGTTCATCGTTGTAAATCTCGAGAAGCAGGTATTTCTTAATGTCCATTTTTACTGCGTAGATACGATACGTCAGAGCATCATAGCCTCTGCACTTACTAAAGGACTTCCACTTATGGTTCTCAAGTGATCAAAGGCCAGGTCAAACCCCAAAATCTTAATGTCGAATCGTGAGAAGTATCTCCGCAAAACATTCCAGTATACCCATTCCCCAAACTTTCCATATTGCTAATTAAATCTAAGGACCACCTTTTGATCCAAATTTGGGCAACATTCAAGTCACTTGAATACTGTCCTACTCACTTGATTTTTTATAACACATTCAGTAACTGACATGCCGCGAATAATTGATATGTTCCGGTTTGCGTGATTACTTTAGATAGCATGTGACGTGGTTGGTGGTTTGGTATCACGTATTCATGGCTTCTTACAAGAACGATCCTCTACTCCTAGATGATCATAAGCTCCGGTTTCAATATGCTTGGTCTCCTCGATGATATTCTGAAATTTCGTGATGCTCTCTAGCTCTCTAACTTCATGAGAACGCCGATTATTGTTTTTTGTTCCTCATATATCAGAGGCGTTGCAATGTGTGTCGAAATTTGCTCGCCTTCTTTGCTCTCTTGTACTCACCGTCAATTCGAGAATCTTGGGCTTGGGCTTTGGCATGCAAATGGATCATAGCTAGATTCTTCTAGCACAGGTGCGAGCTATCTGAAAGAATGGGCACTATTAATTGAAGTTGAGTACGAAATGAGTTTGACGATATGCATATATCCTAGGGACTTAGAACCCCTCAATCCGACAAGCAGCTAGCCACTATACCTGGTGCCTTCCAGAATTACACGCTTATCATAAGCAAACGTGTCGTTGAGACCGACAAATAAGCCCCTTTTCCTCGTTTAGATGACTCCACATTTTATAACAACGCCTTATCTCAAACCTCGCTGCTCAAGAAGAAGCAATTAAGACAATAGCGCATGTATGGTAGGATAACCACAGTTATAACCAGGTATATATCACTCAGACTCGTAATTGGAATTACGCCAGTAGAGAGCCATCGTGCAAGTCACCCCAGGTATAGTCACTACAGCTGTTGGACTAGGATATCGTATTATCTGCCTGCTGCATTGATATATTGTAAAATTATTGAAGAAATCTCTCGGGATATATTAAATCAGAGAACCAGCAAAGTTTGGTCTGTCATCTTGTATCTTCGCCGAAATCGCAAATATACATCAAATTTGCTTCCAATTGCTCGAGCTGCACCCTAACCATTCTCCTCTAGCTCCTCGATAACCTTTTTCTCCTTAGAATCCTTTCTCTTTCCCAACTTCTTCACAGTTCCTGATACTGAGAATCCACCGAATAACCAATCATCCGAGTGCCTTCCGCACTCTGTATGCACATTCATCCGCGCCTCGCTTGAGTGTCTCCTTTTCATAGACTCTCCTCCTCGCGGCATGCTGCCCTTCCTAGGTATCGGAGTAGTCATACTCTTTCCCAAAGGTGTCTCTCCTCGGCCAAAACTTCCAAAACGACCGAGATTTCCAAATCTGACATTTCGTGGGCTTGTTGCGGAAGCAGAATGGGGATGCTGTTGTTCTCTGGGACTCGTGGTGATGCTATCATATTGCTGCGTGGCAGAGGTGGATCCTCCAACGGACGAAGAAGTTGGAGGAAGAGGATCACTAAAAATCCGGCGTGAAGAGGATGGCCTCGTAGACTTTCCAGACTGCTGTGTCTCCTCTGGAGCAGGAATTTCTAGTACCAATGTAGCCGGTCGAGACGATGCCGATTTCGAGGTTACAGACTCACTCGTAGCAGTGGTATTTGTGGATGCCATTTGTCTTTGGCATAGCTGGAATACGCCAGCCTGAGACTCAGATCAACTTATTATTCTCGGGGTTGCGGTAAGTAAGTGGTGAAGGTGGAAAACGAGAACCAGAGGACACCCAACGTCCACGAGCACAGCTGATACTTGACGTGGGACGGTTTTCAAGGCCTGTTTACTGGTATAAGGCTGACTTGCAGCACTTGGAATGCCACGCCAGGTTTCCATTGGACCATCAGGAACTGTAAGTCCTCACCCCACCAACTCCTTGCCGGTGAGTATAGAATTGAGGTGAAGATTGCTGTTACACTTCAGCGGAAGTCTTTCGGCCATTTACATCGGAGTTAGACCTAGTAACGATCGGCGCGGAAACGGAAAGTTAGAGAGACTATCAATTTACTCCGCCTCTGTAATGCTGACGGCTTCGTAGAATGTAACCTCAGATAGACCCAACAGATATTTCACGAGTGATTAGTGAAATAGAAATAATACATCGAGATAATCCAAGCACAATTTTCTGTCTTGGAAATATCTTATTTTTGACTTTTCTCATCTCACAAGTGTGCAGATGAAACTTGAGTGGGCGATCTTCAAGTATGTGTAAGGCCTGCCACTTCTCAAACAATGCTGTTTTCCTTGGGTTGCTCGCTAGTAAAGACCGGATTTATTTGGTCAATGATAGAACAGGTTACAATCAACAAAATTATTAAGATATTTTTCGATCTACGTTCGAAACATACACCTACAGATGAATTTCGCACCTACTTCGAAGTACATTGGTAGAAACCACAGCTTCAGGCAGGATTTATTGTGAAGACACATGTTTGTTGTAGCATTCTGCGCTTTGTGAAATCAAAGGAGACTTCTGGGTCATATGGCGAAACTCGCATGCCCCATGTAAGGAAGCTTGCCAAAATTGAACAAGGAGATTACTGAGTAGTGAAAATTCGAATGTAGCTCGTGGTATAAGAAGCTGAACTTCGTAGCGGAGCGTTTATGGGCTCAAAATGGCACGCTCAACGCACGCCGCGATGTAAATCTCTTTAAACATGACTTTCAGTTTCTCTCCCATTTCTATCGAATTCTTGCATCCTTGCATATGACTGATGATACTTCCTGAATTAATAAAGAGAAGATGGGATAATCGTACAAAGGTATTACAGACCAAATTATAGCAACATAATAGCGAAATTGCTTGCCATTCGAAAATTGGGTTCGCAAAACGCTGTAGACTTCGTCACAACCTAAAAAAAACTTCCGTGAGCTTTATCTGCAATTAATAACGTACCAATAGCTCAATAACAAATAAGCAAAAGCACACTTGATGTCTGAGAATCTCTACTGATATGGGGCGAGGAGGGCTTGTGTCCTACCGTATCTGTTTCGGCCTCAGGCATAGAAGTTACAATTGACTTGATCCTGGTCCAACAATTTGAACTAAGCGACAACTTGCAACCAAAAAGTATCAAGCTATCCAGTTTTATCTGTTGACAGTGAGGCATAGCAGGTTAATTGGGCCACTAAACGGCGTGCGACGCATACGCCATACTACAAATAGTGATGAGCGTCTCACGGCCAGCGAGATGTCTCCTCTCCGCGCCCTCGCCGTCTCTACGAATTTGTTGTCGAAATTTCCATACAACCCCTAAGCTCTCCCAACGCCGAAGATCAAGATATCCCAATGTGAAGGCCGTTGATATGGGACTCGTTGACGCACGCGATGTCTTCAAGCCGTATACTGCGGCAGAGAAGGTCGCTCTTGCTCAGAAATACACACCTTCGCAACTGGAAGCCATTGACGCTGGAGAGGAGGCTGTTTCCGCCGAGGACCTTAACACCCGTGGTGTAATTCGGACAGACCTAGGTACTCTGAGGTACCTGGATGACTTCAGTCAATACCGTTCCATTCTGGATAAAAAGCTAGAAGAGGATGCACCCATTGATCCTAAGGCAAGACTTATGACCGAGGAGGAATTTGCTGATGGATATGTCAATTGGCAAACGAAAATCGAATCCTTACAGGATCCAGAGCTGAAGAGGAATGACCCAGATTATGCCTCGAAAATGCGTCCTAATCGAGCCGATATAGAGTTCCGAGCTCCATATGAGGTACCAATTTCGACCGGCTCGGAAGGTCATCAAACTGTCCCGTTATCTCAATTCAAGCCCAGTAGGAGAGGAAAGCTTTCGGCCGAGGAAGAGCTAATACAATCAAATAAATTAGCGCAAGAAGAAGATGATCGTGATCCGGATGGGACATATGCACGCTTGCAGAAAAAGACTGGATTGACTCTGGATGAAATCCAGGCTCTAAAGGTCAAAATACTGGTTAGACACAACGTCTCCAACCAAACTCGGTTGGGTAAGGTTTCTAGTCTATTCTGTCTTGCCATTGCTGGAAATGGTAAGGGGAGATTGGGAATAGGTCAGGCGAAGGGACAGGAAGCCGAAAACACGCAAAATCTCGCACGAATAGCTGCCATCTATAACATGCAGCCAATTCCACGTTATGAAGAGCGGACAATATTTGGTGAGGTAGAGGGGAAGGTCGGCGCAGTGGAAGTGAAGCTTATGGCGAGATCACCAGGTAAATTACACAATTGATATTCCCAACCATTGCAGAACCTAACAGGTTATAGGGTTTGGGCTCCGTTGCCAGCACAACATATTCGAAATGGCACGGGCAGCAGGTATCCAGGATCTCGCAGCAAGAGTTCCACGATCACGGAACAAGATGAACACGATTAAAGCAGCTTTCCAAGCCTTGACAAACCAGCGCCTCCCAGATGACATCGCGCGTGGACGAGGAAAGAAACTAGTAGATGTGCGAAAAGTGTATTATGGAGGCCGTGTATGATAGCTGTAGAAAGCCTACCCTTCAGAGGATATAATGTACTGTACGAGTAAGGGAATTTTGCATATAGAATAGGCGTAGCATGTAGCATTGCGGATTCTAATTGTACACCGTTCCTCTACATCCAAATTGCACAACTCCGGGGTATTTATAGAACTCCATAATATACATTCCTTCCCCTGGTAACCTCACATTCCTCGTAAACATCGTGTCTTTCCCACCTTCTCAATCAGTTTCCCCTCCTCAACCTTCCGGCTCAACCTTCCGAAGTCCCACCATCATTCACTCCGGAATAGATCTCCTGCTGCAACACAATGCTATACACACTAGCCTTCAAGAGGGTGAAGACTAAGCTCGTCTTTCGTTCTAGCTGCCTCAGTGAGTCTACGATCTCCGCTGTTGGTTTGTTCGCCATTGTATCTAGCAAACTCGCTAACTCCACTGCTGTGTCAACTTGAAGTTCCTAAGCCCAATTGTACACGAGGCAAAGAGAAGGGAATTACCTTTTTCATGTTTTCTGCAAGCCGCTCGTACTCCTCCAACACATCTTGCTCCAGTGGGGAGAGTTCCTCACTGGAAGGAGATAGTGCGGATGTTGAGTCTATAGTTTCCATCTTTATGAGATAGTCGAGGATGATTTAGAAATCGGTCTTCTTAGGCTGTTTGTGCTGGCAAGTGCGCAGCTACAATAAGCTTCAGCGCGTCAGATAGAACTCGCGACGATAAGCCCCACCATTTGAAGCAAAATGATCACGTGACTGTATCATCACCTCTCGATACGTACCCAATGGTGGTTTTTGGACAACGACTGATTTCACTTAAACGCCTTTTGACAAATCATCTTAGTTTTTGAAATGTACAGAAGAATTTTCCCCATTTCTTAACTTTTGGTTGCAATAATTAAGCAGAGCCTTTTCAATATATCTCGTTACTGTCATTTTATCCCAATATGAGGTGAATTAGTTAAATAGTCATGAAACGCACCAAATCCGTCCTGTATCCCGTAACAAAAATAGTCCTATACTCCTAATAACCCTCTGTCGTTCGTTACAGCAATTGCAGCTCTTCCATAGTCGTCTGGTCTTCAATCATATATTGCGTAACTTCCTCGTTTGTGAAGTTGTTGATCCAATAGCCCACTTCCGCAGCACGTTGCTTCGCAGAGAAAATCTCTTGCGCTACGCTTTTGACCTGACCGAAAGCCATTCCAGCGGATGGCCATATTTGCCATAAGGTTTTCAGGGCTCCAGTGTTCAGTCGAAGTTGCTGTTTTAGATCTTCATCATGCAGTAGTAGGGACCAGCAAGAGAGATGCGTTATAGATGCAAGGGTGACTACGCAGGTGAAGAAGTGCGTGTGCTTGGCGAGTGGTACAGGAAGTGAGATTAGCTTGGATATATCGTGAGCAGCTTTAATAGTCTTTGCCGCGTGCACATTGTAAGATTCACCAGGCACGATGGGTTTGTGAGGAGCACATGAAGTTATGTTTTTGGCCACGCTCGAATCTAGTTGTGATAGCTCGCGATGGAGAAGGATCGTTGAACTAAGTTGGAAATAAGTATAGTTTGAAGAAGTTGAACGATGAGAAACTCACGCTTCTGTTATCATATGTGCTTGAAAGAGTATTTCGTCAAGCTGACCATCACCAGATATAAATGACTTCTTAGAATTTGGTAGATGAAGTTTCCAATTGACAACGTGGGCATCTACTCTATCAACAGCAGCTTCATCCGAGTCGGGAAATTGGCGTAATGATAGAATTCTCCCCAAATTTCGTACGGCTGCTATCCGATAGGCAAAGGAAGAGAAAGCGAGCTCTTGTTCGTTGAATGACTCATCATCAAACTCTTGCATAGAATGAGGCGGTGGTATTTTCTTTTGATGTCAATAAGTGGGTTTTCAAACTTGGAGAATGTCATATTACATACCCCAGATTCGTACTCCTTCTCCTCACATGGTAGGCCTACTTCAGCCTCAATTTCATTCAGTCTGAATGAACTTCGTTGATGTACACCTGCGATCATGCCATCAACAATATATAGTTCCCACCAAGTTCTTCGCCAGCTCTCTTCTAGAACGGACGAGCCAATTCCGTTAATAAAGCTGTATTCCCGTTTGTTCATTCCCAGGCTTAGAGCAAGGTCTTGAGCATCTAAAAGAATGCGTAAAGCTTTCTCTTGGAGTGTATAACCATCTAATCCAATTGCTAAGATAAGCATTGCTTGGACTCGAAAGCCATCGTCTGGACAATCAACTTCATATATGGAGGTTTCAGCCTCAACGCTTAGTGTGGTAGTTGGTGCTTGCGTTATATAAAAGGAACCAACGTAACGCATTGCAGCTTCTAGATGGCCAATCTTTCTTTTCTTCCTCAGAGCCATGAATTCTGAGCGGGGAAGAAGGAAAGGATGAGCAGGATGGAAGTGAAAGTAAAAGGCCTCGATGCATCTTTCTTTGGGATCTAGATTGGTAGAGACTTCCCTTGTATCGAAGTGACCCAATCCTTTAGGTATTTCAGAGGGCGGTGGATTGGCAGACCCAGCAAGAAGGGTAACTTTGGTTTCCGGCGGAGTGACTAGACCACTTGCTACGTTTTGTGGGCCTTTGGAAGCATTAGGATAAACCAATGGGCAAGCACGTGTAGCAGGAGTCACAACAGGTGCGACTGATACACTGGAGATCGCATTGCCTTTATTCTGAGCATTCTTCCGGGGGCCTTTGAAGCCACGACGACTTCGTACGTAAACGCATTCAAAACTATTTGAGGTACATCTTGTGCACGGATTGAGGCCATCGCATTTTAGATGCTTGCTGCGGCACTGTACGCATGCTGAGGGTACAGTCGCTCGATCTTTGTTGTTTTGGTCCTGGGCGACCAACAAGACTCCCGGGCCGGCTGCGAACGCACCAGCCGGTTGATCATCGCTTTGATTATCTGAGCCAGAGCTTGGGGATAGGGTTTGCATCTGGGGCTGGGGGATAACCGGTGCCTGGGTAGAAGGCTCAGGCTCCAAGTGGCCTGGCATTGCAGCTCCTCCAGGTGCAGGACCTACGGCATAGTAGGGAGAGCCCGAGTTCGCCGACCATGACATGACGGCGGCAGGTAAGCAATGATGCAGTGTAGTGGTTCGCAGTGCAGAGCCGAAGCTTACAGTTCGGCAGGGAGGAGTGGATGATGAGCGTGGTAAGGATAAAGGCAGGGTCCTCGGTATTAGGCAGGACAGGATAGGATAGTTGGGCGGGTACTGTGGCAACAGACGTAGCAGCAATAGAGGGTGAGAGAGTATGAATTACAAGGTACGCCGTATGAGTTACGATAATCAATTAAGCGAGGAGCCCGAGAGATTCAAACTGCGTTGAGCTCTTGAGCTTGGTCGCCGACGTGGTGTCTAGGGGATAGTACAACGTGCAGCACACAAGGAGCACAAAACACGGAGCACAGAGCTTGTGTAACAGCACTCACCGCCTACTGAATACGAAATCATGCCCATCAACCAAGGCTAACTCGGTTAATCTCGCTATCCCGTAATCGCGTTTTTAATGTACTAACATAAATGCAGATTTGATGACAAAGGCTAAATTTCGATACTGAATTATGAGAAGCTGGCGAGTTCTTCGAAGAGCTGTTTTCAACTAAACGTAACAAGTATATGCTGTACTATTTGAACCAGAGACACGATTCGAGGGAGACTTAAATCTTGCCGAAGCACTTATTTCTAGTCGTCCTAACGATCTTAGCTTTACCAAATAGCGGGAAGAAACATATATCCATAACTAGCTCTTACTTCTCAAGCCAGGGATAACCACAATTTCTTGCGAGACGTGGATGGAATCACCACAATGTATGTATTCGCAAAATATAATAATCGGATCAAATATTTTGAGTCAGATCGCTCGTCTTTAGTACCAAACTAACCATTCATTATCAAAGCAGGACGCTATCATTCATAATTTATAGCTTTGACCGTGCCTTCTTGATTATTAACTTTCCAGTCCCTCAGCAAAAGTGACTGGAAACCCCACAATACGAATCATCATTATCATTGGCTTACGGAATTTCAAAACCCTTTACATCCTTTTTCTGTACATATTGAATAGTAAACAAGCAAAACAACATAACAGTTATCAGTATTTTTCGTACGATTTTAAGTCCTTCATACGATAAATAGATATCAGTCGTTGGGGTTGCTATATCTTTAGACGCTTTGGTTGAATTCTCGCATCAATCGACCAAGGTAGAATTCCCGGACATCTCCAGGCAAGACCTCAAATGATTTTATGATCTTGGCGATATCTTGCCTCCCTTTTTCGTAGGCGTGAATATCTCGATTTCCATAAACATCTTTTCCAGCTGCGTATCGTGCTGAAAGTAAGCCTTGAAAGAAGACATTTACGGCGACACTCATTCCAGAAGTGGGAGAGGCTGTATGAAGCCAAAGCTGAGGAAGGAATAAAATGTCACCAGGAGACAAGATTGCCTCGTGGGGGTGGGTGTCTCGAAGTAACTCATCATCTAGATTTTCGAATACATTGACATCAGAGCTTGACGATCCCGGCTCCAGATTAAACTGCGTAACGTCTGAAGGTGGAAAGAGGATCAGTCTCTTGGAACCTTTAATCTGACAGAGCACATTGGCCATAACCTCGGAGCAAGTTAGTTATCAAACAGGAGGAAGTAGAGATAGTACTTGCATCATAATGAAGCCACATATTTACTTCTCCGCCAATACGTAATGGCGAACTGTGAAATCTCTGGGCAATCACATTCAGCTCTGGTGGTAATTGAAAATCTGACGCTATCGATGGGAAGTCGTTATTGATATCTGCAGGAATTTCGGACGGCTTCTCGGTCGACAATGTGCGCAAATATAGCCTTTCCCCTCTCTCCGCTCTATCAATGAACTCCCCAAATGGAATAGTCGAGTATCGGTAGTTTTTCGATTTGAAGTTCATGTGTACTGATGAAGCTTCATGAACAGTGACCTAATGATGTCAATATATATAGGCCTAGAATACCTGAAGTTATTACTGACCTCGGTCGAAGGGCCGATCTTTTGTTTTAGATAGGCTGTTGTCCATTTCTCCACGCAGCACCCGATATTCATCCCTTGAATTATTATAGGGATATTGCTGGTAAGAATCTTATTGAATTCATCTGAGGAATGGATATTTATTCGAGGAATAGAAATCATTGCTCTTCGGGATGATCGATCTGCTAAAGGTTTCCTGACACCTTCAGTAACCGCAAGACGTGTTTCCTTGAATTCGAAGGTGTGTGATTCAGAGCATCTCTCCGATAGATTTATTGTGTAGCACCCCCTGTTCCAGTAAGTACCGAATGAAAAACATACTGCTCCGCCACCCATGACCAGCAATATGCCATCTATTAAAACAAAAGATGCTCCAATCTTGATTGGATAGTCAGTAATTACACTTGAAGAAGTAGCGGTTCTCTCAGGGGTCAGGGGCACATACCAAGAGTGGTCGCGGATCGAGTGGTATTTTGATTGGAGTTGATATACCAATATCTGAACCAGACTCAGTGAATTCGATGCCACAAACCTCGTTGGCAGTTCCCAGAATTTCATCCTTGATGATGCCACCTAAGACGTAAAACTTCCCATTACAGTTGATGGTTGTTGCCCCAAAACGAGCTATACTGTTACTTCCCTTGATTCCTTGAGTTGTTTCGAGTGAGTCCTTGAAGCATATGGTAGGTTTCTGCTTAATGTCAACAATAAGCTCCAGTATTCCAAGTCATTCATCTATCTACATACGGTAGAGTTTTGGTCCTTCAGGCTCCACTGCCGAATATCTTGTTGTAACAGACCTTCATTTGAAAGACCACCAGCTATGAAACCACTTGGAGACGAACATACGTCGTGGCCTAATTTAAAGAACGTTGCACCATACGTTTCACAGGGGAGTTTTCCCTCCATAATGCATGTTCTCCACCCAAATTCTCGATTCCAGATTAAGAAATGGCTTTCAATCTTCCGGGCACTGCTTTTACCAGAAGACACTATAATAGAACCATTACCAATATCCACGGCTGAATGCCGGTACAGAGGATGGGGCAAATCATCAACTTGCTCCCACTGACGTAAAAACTTATGATAGAGCCAACAGTCTTTCAAAGCGATGTTAGGAGATCTTCGCCCACCAACTAAGAGAGCTCCAACATCTCCTAGATCTGTGATAGTGTGGCACATTCGAACTGATGGCCAGCTATCAGGCTTAAGAGAATTCAACACGAAAGGTCCCGGCTTGCTTGAGTATACATCATACGAATTGACTCTTGTTGTCAAACCCATTCCTCCGAAGTTAGCAGCTGTATCAGCCTTACGTCGTAATTCACTGATGGGTAGTGGCGCCGCGAATCTTCGAATACCCTGCGATTTCGGATTCTCGAAATAAGAACCGTTAACCTGCGGATTTAAGAAGCAATTATTACTTTCATCCCCCACAATAGTTCGTGGAACAGCAGATTTTCCATGCAAATCTGTTCTAAGATTCTCTGCAGTAAGCAGAAAATAATGGCTACCAAAAATAGCAAATTCCTCCCATTCATCAAATTCTTCAATGTCTAAAGAAAGGCGCTCCTCGGTAGTTAGAAAGTCCGGAGAGCTCCACAAGTTCCATAAGTTTCGCACCGAGATGTTGGTCCATCCTAGATGCGCGAAACGTTGTTCCTGGGATTCAGTCGTGGGGTACTTTTCGACTGCTCCTAAAGGAGTATTTAACTTTACAAAATGTGCCATCATGGTTTTTGCGAACGGATGATCAATTCCCTCAGGAAGAATCTGCTCCAATAGACAGAAACGAGCTTACAACTAGTTAGTATGTTACGTTTATTCACAGCCAATGTGTCAAAATTGAAAGTACGCTACCTTCTGGGAGCATGCTCGCCCATCTGATTAGTGCATCCGATTCTTCGACTTTCATATACGTGATTGATACTTCAGCAGTTAGAAGTATTATGGAGTTTTCTATGTCAAGAACCTTCGCCAGTGTTTGGTTGAGATGTGGGAGATCTCTGAGGTCGCAGCCCAGTTGTACATACTGATCACTACGAAACAAAATATCGTCTGCGATTGATGGATCTGGCCGAGTGAGCATCGAATAAAGTCTTCCGATCAAAGTAATCAGTATTTGGCCATTGATAAAAATCCTCGGACTCACTCCTCTGTGCTTTGAACAACCTCTCGTTTCTGGAGCATCAAGTCCTTATAATCAATGTCAATGAACTTAGTGTCCTTTGCAGCAGCTGGGTATCTGGAGAGGCATTGCCATGGTAGGGGATCGCTAGATGATGACCCATTAGAGTGCGCTCTTTGAGAGAGTTTGTGATACTTACTATCCACAACCTAGGTTTATAACAACTTTCTGCTTCTGTGATGGAGTTTCCAAAAATTGACGAACGACATGGTCAATAGCTTTCATGCGAAGCCAGTAACCTCTATTAATCAAAGGAGATCTTCTCTGAGGCTTTTTAACGAAGAAGCGGAAATAATGTGGCTCATTGGGAAAATATAAACGTTCTACGCTACGTTTAGACACAATGCTACTGCCGTTGGTCTGCAAACGATCAATTAAAGGACTTATTTAGACATGCATTTTCTTACTCCCATGATCGAGTCATCTTGTTGCTGCGTTTTTCCTTTAGCCTTAGGCGGAACGTGCCCATTTGAAGGTTGTTTTCTGTTACCCATACTGAGATTGTAGTAATGGTGGTCCAGCAGCCCGTTGTGGTGTCTTTATTGTAAACTCATGTAAAATCACAGCGTTCTTTCTCAGGATATTCAAGTCTCTTCTAGTGCGCTAAGGCCAAACAGTCTAGGGTAAGTCATCCACGTATAATAAGGACAACTTCAACTGGCGGGCAGAATCTTATTTCTGTAGAACCTCATACACTAGCTGAGTACTCAACCTCATTTTCACTAATGGATCATGAGTTCTAAAGGGAACAGAAGAAAATGTTTCCTCAATCTCAGTACACCACGTGATTCACCAGCCACAAGTGGCATCGATTTAAAGTTTCTTATTAGTGGGTCATAGCTGCCGAGCTACTATTAGACAGCAAAGGTTACCAGGACCCAACAGCAACTACGGAGGACAAGCTAAGAACCTTCGTTCTCCCCCCACCAACATCAACTTCACAGTTCTTCCCACAACTTGGTGCTGCTCCCAAGTCTCTACAACTGTTCCAGATGGTTCTGCCATTCCTGGTGCAGCTTCTCGTTTTCATCGCACCTCCATAACCCTCTGCTATCGCCTATGTGTAGCTCTTACGGTATCATCTTACCCGCCCTGTGCCTAGAGCTTCCGCACAACAGTCAACCCAGTCTTTCACTACACGAGACTCGTCTCCCAAATTCTTAAGATGGCTATGAACTTTGTGACTTTCAACCAGGATTATAGCTGCCTGGCAGTTGGTACGTAGCTGGTTTGCGAAAGAGGTCGCGTTCTGTTCATACCTGACTCTACTACTAGGAACTTCCAAAGGATTTCGTATATACCATACAGAACCATTTTCGAAAATATTCAGTAGCGACGATGGGAATGTTGCTATTATCGAGATGTTGTTCTCTACGTCCTTGGTCGCGCTGATTCTGTCCCCAAGACACTTGGTCATTCAGAATACTAAGGTATTGCCTTGAATGCAAGCCTTATACGTAATTGCTAACAGTTATTACTAGCGCTCTTCTATCATCTGTGAACTCACATTTCCATCAGCCGTCCTTGCTGTCAGGCTTAATCGGAAAAGACTCGCTGTTGTGCTAGAGGAAGAAATATATCTCTATGATATAGCGAACATGACCCTTCTCTATACAATCGCTACATCCCCGAATCCCAATGCTATTTGTGCACTGGCTGCTAGTTCCGCTCCCAATTCCTCTCCAGAAAAGTGCTTTCTTGCATATCCGATGCCCAAACCGCGGGAGGAAACAGGAGACAAACGACCACCTCACGCTCCACCTCTCTCAACATATGTTTCCCCAACATCAGGGGAAGTACTCCTTTTTGATACCCTGACTTGTTCCGCTCAGAATGTTGTTGAAGCACACCGGGCGCCGCTGTCATGTATTGCACTGAACAACGATGGGACGCTACTTGCTACGGCTTCCGAAACGGGGACGATCATCCGAGTTTTTTCAATACCCAGTGGATCAAAACTATTTCAGTTTCGACGAGGAACATATCCTTCTACGATCTACAGTATGTCATTCAATTTAAATTCCACACTTTTATGCGTGTCATCGACAACCGACACAGTCCATATTTTCCGCCTTGTGGCCCCTACAACTACAGGAATAGGGTCGTCCCCTTCTCCAAGTAAGAGAAGGAGCCGGTCATTAAGTTACGACAGTAGTGCGGAATCACCTACAAGTGGTACATCACCTGGGAGTGAGGTTGCAGATGTTCCCTCCGTTGCGCGTAGGCCGAGCGGAACTCTAGGAAGTATGCTTCGAAGATCATCACAAATGATGGGAAGCCGTGTTGCTGGAGTTGTCGGTGGCTATCTGCCACAGGCAGTCACGGAGATGTGGGAACCTATGAGGGACTTCGCGTTCATCAGACTGCCAAAAAGTGGACTGGGAACAAATCCAGTGGGTGGTGGGCCGCTTCGCAGTGTAGTTGCGATGAGTAGTAGTAGTCCCCAAGTAATGGTTGTGACGAGTGATGGCGGATTCTACATTTTCAGCATTGACATGGAGTTAGGTGGTGAAGGAGTATTGATTAAACGATATTCGTAAGTTTGGAGACCATTTACCCTTTTGGCCCATCTTGGAGAAGACGGACTTCCGGTACCACATGTGACAAAAAGTATGAATCGCCTGCAAATAAGAGGTTTCATGAGCATCAGTACCACTGCATAGCTTAGGATTCATATTTCTGGGTCGAATTATCACTATTTGATACACGTGGTATTGATATACTGGAAGTCTAACAAGCTTCAAGCCAAACTTTGTTACTTCCTACCTTGGTAATTTCTGATAAAGTCATCTAGGGTTTTGGAAGGCGAGGATAGAATTGATCAGTCAGGAATTGAAAATTGAGAGTCTTTAGACTTGGCCACAACACACCCGCTCCCAAAGATTGGCTCACTACTGAAGTCAGTATTAATACTTACAATGCCAAGAACCTAAAGCTATTCCTGATTTATCTCGAGAAAATGTCAGCGTTACGAGGTTAATGTGGAGCCAATGTCGGCTTGCTTTGCTGTATTCATGTCTCTAGCTACTCTGGGCTGGAAGACTTGCTAAAGATGGAAGAAGCAGCTATGAAAGCTAGTATTATCTTATGGTTCTGGAACAGCGGCTGCAGCCATCACCGTTTTGGTGGCGTCCGCATCGGATGGTATCATAATTTACGCAGTAGGCAGTCATTGCCATAAGACAATTTGCTGCATGCACAAGAGTACGCTCTGTTCTGGAGAGACAACCTGTGATTGGGAGCAATCAACCTTCCTGTTTCTTAAAACAGAAGCTCCTGTTACAGTATAGAACATTTTATGTCAATCTAAGGTACTTCTTGTGTCAATCATTTCGAGTTTCTGGCCATCTGTGATTGTGCAGCGAACGGATGAACTGCCCTAGCAAAAGTCAAGATGCTATCAAAGCATGGTAGCTGCACTCTAAGGTGCATCTTGAATCCTTCGACAATTTGCTGCTATGTGCCTTGCAGATGAACCTGGAGCAAACACGTTGCGCCACTATTAGGGCAGGGATGTGGGAAGTTTGGCACTTACATCTGTTTCAAATTACACTTCAGTCGTCCCATTACATCCTAAACAATAAGATGATTCCCTTGTTGGTAAGGTATGCTCAGGAAGTCTATTTTTATTACAGCAACTCCATACGGTTTCTCACCAGGGAAGAGAAATCTAGTTTTGCAGAAAGGCTCCTCTGTACTTATGAAATCGGATTCTGCCAGACCGGTAATCCAACCGTGAACCCATGGTCCAATTTTTGTATGTTGATGATCTACTTTAAATGCAGGACGAGACAGTTTGTAAGACGTTTTGGCAATGTGTATAGTTTATGAAAAGTCCCGCTTGCTTATGAAACCAACGATAAGCATCATCAAAGGAAACAAATTGACCGACTGTCTTTATTGTGGCAGGGTAAGTTGCCCACCAAATCAAGGTTGAACTCGAGGGAAAATACGTCAATCTGCACACAATCAGAGTAATGCAACTTGCGACTTCCGAATGGTCCCCAGAAGTACGTTCCGCAGTGCTTACTCTACTAAATAGGCCAGATGAGTAGTGCTGGTTGCTCGAGTAGCATTCATGGCAGGGGGTTTGCTTACACGTTGCAGCGGCCGCATAGGAAGATACAGAAACATCCCAGACTGCCACGAGTTCTCTGGTCGCCGGCAGGTACGGCCTCTCCACCTTGTCACTGAATCTCTTGATAACATGGGCATCCGGGGAATAATCATCCGTTGGTCTTCACGTGGCTATCCCTCTAGAACAGGTGTGAGATGCGAATGGACCGCTTCGAGGGAGGTGTTGTAGGGGATAGTGATGGCTGCAGGCCGGTCCCGGAAAAGGATGATGCAGCCTGGTTCTCGGGGTGCTTTAGAGTACTCACATTTTCCATTGTAGCACTTGCACCACTTGTGATAAAGGCTACGTATGTGAAGGCAGAATCGAGGAGTTCAACTAGCCCGATCTCACACGTATCTAATCACCGCATTTCCTCCATGGCTCCATGGTAAATGCCACCTTTACACAGCCTAGCGGCTGATCTATATAAAATCTATATTTAATGCCGCTTGGATATCAGACCGCGATCGATGAAGTAGCTAAGATGTCCCTACGCCAAGTCTCAGGCAGACATCTCGTTACAGATCGGGCCATACGATTTGGGCAATTGGGAATTTTAAACGCAGGACGTGGGCTTTGAGCTAATAGAACCAAAATGCTTTTGCGGGCTGTCATCAAGCTATAGCCAGAGACATTGAAGCGCATGCTATAGTGACTGCCAATGACTGATAACAGAAATCCTATCGCCCTTGGGGCCGGTACAATAGAGTAAATGGAATTTGTGAGCGAGATCTGAGGCTGTGTAGTCGGGAACCTACCCCTTTTAGTTACTACTTGTTACGGCACCACGGCACTACGGTACTGTAGGTAGGAGTTGGCGATCCTCCCATCCTGCCATATTGTACATGATTTCATATCGTCTATCCCATTCCCTATCACATCTGTTAGCTCTGCATCACTAGCGCATGCAGTTGGATTCGCGTTTAATTCAGAAATTTAGCTTGTGGCTCCCCAGTCCAATTATTACACGCCGGCCGCGGTCTTTAGTTGTTGGTGGGCTCCAATAACCCAATCCAACAGAACACTTTCGTTAGCCTCTATGTACTGTAGTTCCTGAGAGCACAAGCTTGACAAAGAGTGTGGTGCACTGATGCTGGCAGGAGAGGTACACGAACCCGCGTATCTACTGGATACACTTTTGTACCGCATAAAAGGCATGCCCACGTGCGTGCTTGGGGAGGAGTTGGTTTACATACACGATGGATACCTTGCCCACCCACGTTTGAATGATGACCGTCAAGGAACCACAGAAACTTGCAGCCAGTTGATCCACTAACATCACGGCCACTGTTGCACACAAAGAGTTGTCTACATCAAACATGCTTCTGCACCTCTGCAAGTTTGCACATCTTGCTCATAATAAGCATTCTGTAACATTTTCGAGCTTACTGCTCTCCACACGATGCAGAACCGTACTACCACTTCCCGAACGGCGTCAGAATGTGGCATTTGACACGCGTAGGTACTCTGTTTCAAAGTGGAACTGGAATACTAATGTTACCCCCAAGCTCAAGACATCATATCATACGAGGGCACTATGGACCACCTGCTTTTCTTCAATGCCCGCTGTCAAACGTCAACGCGCTTAGATGATCTCCCATACCACACCCCACGGTGGATGCAACCATAATGTTGTTCCCACGAATCCGCGTCCAAACCCGAAATCCAATTCCTCCGAGAGGAGGCCACAGATCGAGCCACCAGCACCACCGACACCATTAGTGCAGTTGGCAAGGTGGTTGGAATTGTACCCAGTGAAATCTTGTCCTCCTCATCCGTTCTTCCCTGCTAGAAATGACGGCTGACCGACCACCAACCAACTCTGCTCCAGGCATGAGGTGAACCATAGAGCACCAGGAGTAGGTTGGTTCATGCTGAGGGCGTCAGAAAATAACAACAACCCCAGCCTTTCCTCGAACGGCTGCCATACGTGTGGTAGGTAACCTGGTAAAGGTACGTACAGACCTCGACTACTGCATCCCTGAGTTACCTCGCATAGCAAGCCTCTCTTGGTCGTCAAAGGTTGCAGGGCAGCCTGGCATCAGATGGTCCATGCCAACCATGGACAACGTTTCTGTTTCTACTCCACCGCCTTTACTGTACAGCCGCTCATAGACCAAGCCCCTGCTTGCCAACGTTTTTGGGACCTTTCAGTCGGTGACTCGCTTTTCCCACTAAGATTATCTAACAAGTCCAGAGCCAGGGGCCAGGGCGTCACTTCTGCAGCCGGATGCGGCCATTTGTTATTTGGCACAGTTACTCCCAAAGCACCAGGATATTTGGGGTGGATGGGACTTTCGCTCCCCTGTCCGGTTCTCATCCCCCTCCCCTTCTGCCTTAAGAATGTGTTAGTACTACCAGGGACCATTCATAGATTCTCGTTAGCTCATTCAGGTGTTTATAAGTTTCTTCTTGGTCTCACTCATAGATACATTAAGATCCTCTCATCGCCTTCTTTTCCCACCCCTCTAGGTTCCTCTCTTTTCAAATCCTCATCCTCATCCAACTGTAGCCAAAACTCCTACGCGGTGATCTGCATAGCGTATACTCTCCGGACTAGGATTCCGACTCCTCCAACTCTCCCCAACTCCTGGCTCGTCACTTGTCACATGTCCCCATTCCTCCAACAGCTCTTCCAGAATATAGCGATCTCGTACATAGGAACACCAATCACGCTGCAAGCCTGAGAGTATTCATAATATCACCACCCCCTCGAGAAGTCCGTTGGAATCCAAGCCTGGCTAGCTCCAACGTCTGTAACATCAGCTGCTCTCCCTTCGTCGTGTACTCTGTTCTCCATCTTTGTCAAAATGGAGCTGACTCCACAATCCGCTCGGTCACCAACACCGTTGTCATATGCTTCCAATCCTGAACCACTTTACGAGTATCCTTCACCTGCTCAAAGTGACTCACGCTTTAGGTCAACAGAACCCCTTCCCGGAACTGGGCTATATTCATGCTCGATGCCAGGATCGATTGTCGAAGAGTCTTTAAACTCACAGTCAACCATCCAGGCTCCGACGGCCACTAACGATTGGGGAAATATCACACAACAGAATAGTACACCCAGATCATCCCAGGGTGCCTCAAGTATTCTCTCAGCAGAATATGATCCTTTTGCTCCATATCATCACTCGGTTTCAAATTCATATACCCACGATATATACTCGACTCATTCACCTGAACTAAGTGCTCTCCCGGTCTCTCCAGTACCTTCAGGAAATACATCACAGCGTTCCTCGTTCTCCTCAGCTCCAGCATCAGAAATCTTTACACAAGCAGGCTCCATTCACTCATATAATCCACGTATCAAGATGGAGGACCATCATTCTGAATATGCAGCTAGTAACGACTCTGTCATGATGAGTTCTCCACAAATCAGCCACACACTTCTATCCACCGCAAATCCATATCCAGGGACCATCGAGGCAAGCTACTACAGTGATCCGTCACCTCTAGGTTGGTCCAAGGTCGAATATACACAGGACTTGCCATCAATAACCACTTTGCCGATTCCGCCATATGATCGACGCTCCGAAAGTCATGAAAGATCACCTGGAAGAGCCATTGATCGCCGGCGAACCCCAAGTACTATCGCAAGAACAAGAGGAGTTCGAAAGCTCACGACAAAGGAGGACGCTAATTTTCAATGCAATGTAAAGGGCTGTGGCAAGCTTTTTGGACGAAGTTACAATTACAAAGCCCACATGGACACACACGATGCCAGCCGAGAATATCCCTTCCCTTGTCCTTTGAAGGATTGCAACAAGAAGTTTGTAAGGAAGACGGATCTACAGAGACACCACCAGAGTGTTCACATGAAGCAACGGAATTTCCGCTGTGACTATTGCAGTCATAAATTTGCACGAAAAGACACCCTAAGAAGGTATTTGACCTGATGTATATTCCTCTCCTGCAAAGCTAACATTTATAGACATATGGAGGATGGATGCTCAAAACGTTTTGACATTGAAACAGTCGATTTCAGACCGCAAAACTACACCTCGACGGATCCAAACTCGATGAAAAATCTCCTCTCTCGGCCGGGAGCGGAACAGTCGAGACAACCTTCATACAGCTCATCAGCCCATTACAACCCCGCTCCAGGAGCTTCTACCGGTGGGCACGATTTGTCTCTCACATCAGCGTCAGGAGGCTATCTGCAACGGCAAGACTACATGACGGGAGAAAGTCACGGAGAGCCAGTCTGGTCGAACTAATAGGAACTCAGAGTGAACCAAAACTCTTCTACCAATATCTAGCCAGATCAAACTGTGTGACGTAGACGACACCCTGCAGTCAGCGCCGGGTTTAGGCACGAGATATGATCATCGTGGGGCGGCTGACGGTTGCATTTGAGAATCAGCTTGTGAGCCTATACGGGATGAAATTACGACGAATTTAATTGTCAACAATACTTTCTTGACTGCGTTATTGTTATTCTAAGCACGTTTTAGAAGCAATTAGGGTTTATTCATGGACTGGAAATGATGATGGGAAATCAGCATTACATTAACTGGCGTTAGAAACTGTATTTTAGAATACCCTTGCTTTGGGCGGCATTTATTTACTGTAAAACACTATGGGAAGGAACACCACATGCTATTGCTGAAAAGCTGGCAACACCCGACTGAATCTTCAAGTTTTATTGATCGACGAATAGATTATACAGAACACACTACAGCTGGAGACAATCAATTACATTACAACGAATGACATACTTTGGTTGATTGTACAGAAGTACTTTATCTGAAGTGGACACATTATTGGTCACAACCGCAATGATTTGGTCTCTTCCGATCTGCCCAATAACGGTGCTCGTGAAGTGTTGTGGATGGGTACAGTTCATCGTCATGCCTGCACCAATTTCAGCACTATTAATGCAACGCTGGTGCTGAATGGAGAGTGATAAGTGGCCCCCAAACTCTTGGGAACTTGAACTAAGACTCTAGGAGCGTCAACAGCGTCTATCCGCGCTTCCGCCACGGTGAAGTCAATTAAGAAAGAACTTACGCCGTCAGCCTTACCGGTGTAACTAGTATCCCTAGACATCTGACATAAGATGTCTGAAATGGCCGCTTGTCGTAATAAGCCGGTATTTGTGTAGTTGAAATCGTGGCCAGTACCTCCTTTCTCTATACACGTACAAAATCACAGGACTAGCAAATTCCCATCTTGCTCCTGCCCACTGCTCTTCAATCTGCAAGTTTTACGTCAAAATGCGGGCTTGATAACGGGTGCACTTTCCAGCCATGTCGCCAGCCCAGGTGCAGGGTTTGGCGGCGTCCCCAAAACGATCAAGACGACAGTCCTCTTTTAGCATACGGGATTGGGTCATATGGGAAGATCGTTGGCTCGGTGGAGCAGTCTAGGGTAGTAGAATGCACCACGGTGGATGTGCCTGACAGCAAGCAATGGTGCACCTTCATTCCCGCACAGACAATCATGCCTTTGAGTTGCCACCGAGGAACAGGGGCAATGGAGAGCACAAAGGGAGTACGGTCCGTATGGTGAACCCAAATTTCCAGAAGGCTTGATACGGCAGCTATTGGTTGAGCTACGCTACTACGCTGTCAACGTGCACAAACACAATGACCTGCGATACTCGTACGTCGGTCCAGCAAACCGCGTTTCTTGTCAGGTCCACAGATACTCCTCCCTCGTCTCGTCTGGCAAAGCCGGAAGTGCTACCTGAGAGTTGGTGGCTCCTCTCCTCGTACTGCAGCCTACAGCCGAGACGGGAAATCTTACAAGTCTAGGTGGTGGCTCGTTATTAAGCGCGCGTTTCAACAGGTCATAAGCTGGTCCCTGCCCCTCCTCCAGGATGTGCATTTTGTGGGATGCTTGGGGATCTTATGGGAGTCGGGACGACCAGGCAGTGAGCATGTGCGAGGACAAGGGGCTAGCGGGAGGGGGACGCTGGGTGCGTGCGATACCAGGCAGGAAAAGCCAGACCATTTATGGGCCATGGTTTGTTTTGTATTACAATTACACTCTCGCCCGTGTACAAAAGACGGATTTACTCTAGCCACACTTCCATGGTCAAATGACAAGTGACACCCTTCCAAGGGGTTTCTACAGAATGTTCCATGCAGAATGTTAGATAACGTCGCATTATGGCCATGATGCCATGTGCTACCCCCGTCCTCGTCCTCAGAAACGTGGACAACGTGGCGGGGTGATATTCTGCAGCACTCCTGCTCTTACAAGTTTCCAGAGCCAATACCTAAAGAGTATTCCCTGGTAAATTGCCGTGGTTTGTCTCTGGCACTGCTGATGAGCGACGTTGTATGCCTTGTTCCTTCATCCTGGGGAAGCGAGCTACATCCAACATCTCTCAAGCTCAAGCGCACGACTGTAGCATCATAGTTTAATTATAGCAGGTGTGATATGAAGAGGAGAAGTGAGCTCATGCTAAGAGCCGAGCATATCACTCCAGGGTCACGGCCATAGACCAAGATTAAGGTTAATCAAAGGGATGCACGGGGAGTCTAAAGATAGCCATCGGACGGACCTGTATTTGTCGTGCTAGTCTCTGGTGAGTGACCATCAGTGGTCGTGCGATATACAAGATCAGAAGCTAAACCAGAAGGAAAAGACAGGTATAGCAGGTGAGTTATGTTGAAAAGCTCGTGTAATCGTGACGAGCTACCTGGTTGTTCAGTCGCTTGTTCCAGATCGAGCCGTCTGGGTGCCGGCAGCGGGAGGCAGACCGTGCCGTTAGCATACTGCGGTTCCTGTATGTCATATTCATTTATCTACACGCTCCTGGTAAGATCAAAAAAACCCCCTCATTGATCCAGAAGCTCTACACTGTGTAGAGACGTGATGGGCTGAAACCAACACAAGATCGAATACGGTACCCTCCGTAACATGGAGAGGCATATTCTCCCACGTTGATGGGATCCTGTCACATTACAACTAAGTCCTGTACAGTAAAATGCATGGCGGGGACCGGATGATCCCTCCCGCTCCTTACGAAGAAGGGATTATGATTGGATGGGGGATTTATTGGGAAATGCAGATCCACTGGCTACCTTGTCCCAAAAACTCCCCTGCATACACTACCATGTTTTACCGCTAAGTTGTTCCTAAAGAGGCGACGATTGCGCAGCTGAGGGGAATATACTCAAGCTCATTTACAAGCAAAAGAATCGAAAGGTCCCATTTACCATTTGCAAGAGTCGCAGGGCCAATGATCAAGGAATCCCATTATGCTTCCGTGCCAATAGCTTAAATCCCGGCACTCAAACTTATAATTTGGTCCATGCAGCTCGAATCTAGATATACAACTTATGGACCAGGAGCTGAACTGCTATGGGATACTTTACCACTAATTTAGAACAACCGTCGTACATGGGTTGAATCACATCTGTACAACGGGGCAACTGCCGCCATCTCATGTGTGCTTATGCTCATCTTAAATTCTCATTGTGATTTTGCTCATTCTTGGTCCAGTACCAAGTGCAGCCGTTGGAATTCTTTTCACTTACCCATGCTATTTCTTACTGGAGCCAGACTGATGTTAGCTCCAACGATTTCCCAAAACTGCAAGTCTGACTCCACCAAAACACTGTGAGCACGTAAGGCGACCATACCAACGAGAGGTCGATTAAGGATGTGGCTTTTGTTCTGTTATCATCTTACTTGGTCCAAATTTACCAACACGTACATACTTCGTCGCACTGCAGCCAACAGGGCATTCAAGATACCTACCCTACATTCTTCGAAACTTCGATGCATAGAATCTCTGGTGGCGCTTCGAGAATCACTCATGGAAGGTGTCACAATTCACCACATCGGCGACCAACCATGCTGCTGGAACGGTAGTTTGGATATCGATCGAAGGATTTAGGGTGTGGTAGCAAACTGTTTCATCGTCCTGCTGGACAGGCTCTGCTCAGCCGCATGGCAACGTCTTCAAGCATGTTCGCATCATTAGTTTCTCCTTCTTCCTCGGCGAGCTCGGTACACACGAGTACCTGTACACCGTTAACGAAGCTTGTTTGGTAGATCAAGTGTGACCCTAGAAGGTTCGACAGCATAGTTCTTGCATGCAATTCAGCCGGTCCAACTTGATCTATGTTGCAACATGGAGACGAAAGTGTGTCAACTAAACTTGATACTAGGAAGCACACAAGTGTCAGTTCGTGAATCTCGTATGCTCAGGAATACGGTTTTCCAAAACTACCAAGATCTCAGCATCCACTTGCGAGATATGGACCCTCAAGCACAGTCGTCCCGTTCCGGTGGCACGGCGTACCCTTTTTGAAAGGATGCCATGTGCCTTCCCAAGACTATGAAATGCACCACAGTATCGGCGCAGCAGAGCCAACCATAAGTTTCAAACCCCACGTACAATTAAGCGCTTATCATTGCTAGATTCTGGTCATTTTGGTTTCTGCACCTCTTCATTCTCCTGCGTGTCAATATGTCATTCAGCATAATGTAAACTACGGGCCAAGTGTGTCGACATTCTCTACTATGTTACAGGATTTGCTTGCCCGGGTAGTAAGAGCATCAATCAATGACACTTGCAGAAGAATGTGACTATTCGTATCCTTCGCACAGGTTGACCCATGTCAAATCCACGTTGCCTGGCTGTGCCTTTCGAAGTAGTCAGGGGGTGCACACTGAATTTACAGGTCAGAAGGATATTCGCTCGAGATTTGAGGGTGTCAACGTTTCCACATCCGAGAAAAGGCACCCCTACGTTGCTTCTACGAAGGCAAGGCATACTTCTTGCTACCTCGTAACAAGGAAAATCGAGCAGATGAGTGTACAGAGTTCGTTTCATACGCGCGTAACATATCTGTAGTTGACAGCATTCATCACTCTTGCAACTACGTACAGATGTTTGAAGGTGAATCCAACTTGCTCAAGTGGCGCCATTGCTGGTTGTTTACCATATGTTTCGAGTAGGAAGAAACCTAGGAAGATGTTCTCTGATATCAGAGAATGATCATCTAGTATCCTTGTCGGGATCGTGAAGTGGGTGAGTGAGTAGATGCCACCATTAGGCTATGCACGCTCTCCATCTACCCTCTTCAGATTTCATAGCATCTGTATTTCAGTTTAAGGATCTTCAGAGCCCTTTGGTGTTTGACGCATCTTGATATGTACACCCGACAACCGGCGTTGGGCTAGTAACTACATGTCTCCCTCACTGTGAACTACTGGGGCTAGCAAGACGTTTAGTGTTGACAGGTGCCAAATTCTTGTGTCTATTTCTTGAGTTCTATGTTCGCGAACTTTCTACTCTGCAGCAGAATTTGAAGATCGAACGCTCACCGCATTCCTGCATTTCGAGTTTCTACCCAAATAGGCGAAATCGGCAACAGTTTCGCCCGTTTGCACACCACTGCATACTTCTGGAGGATGATCACATCTGACCTTGCCATATGCCTATTTCTCAAAACTTAGTCTGTCCTATACCGTGCAACCACTGCCTATAGATATGACCTCATACCCTAGGCGTCGTTCGGGGATATGGGTAACGGGATCCGGTATTACCATGAAGTAGCACTAAATCCAGACTTGCACGTACATATGGCGCATACAGGTTAGGCTATATTTCCATAAAATCAGGCTTCTGATGTGATAGCTGGGATCAGATCTCAAGAGCTAGGTTCTTATCGTTCATGATGTTTGCCTCTTTTGTAGTAGTGTACGAGAAGCAAGAAAAGGAGCAACACATAGAGCATTAGTATGCTTTGTGACTCAATAGAAGTATGCAGAGCCCTTAGATAAGTAAAATGAACCTCATGGTTCTAGCACCTGTAGGATGCAAACGAGGGCATTACCATTGAATGTGCATTATACGTGCCTACCTCAGCCACGAAGCCTTCGCACTGGCTCGCAAACCACCAGCTGCTCTTTCGTACTGCCCTAGATCTTAATCAATGCAAAACAAAATGCATGGCTTGCGCTTTCTCTCACGTTGAACGAGAAGCCCCAAGTGGTGGTGGCATCATGGGATGTCAGAAATTGACATGGCCAATGCGTCCTAGGATCTACTCGACAGAAGTGCACTTACACCAGGGCTTAGAGGACAATGACCGTAGAGCTCTAACTCCCAGCATGATAACGAGGCCGCTAACCTTCGTAAGACGCTGCAACAGCTAGATAATAGATAGAGGCATAATCGTCGCAAGGGGAGCCAGCAGATCAATACATGAATTGTGGTACAGCGGTGTATCACTGGGGAGGCCTGCGGAATACACTGGCCTTAGGAAAACCAACACCAATGTATCAGAAGTCCCAACAATACAGAACCCTCCTTACTTTCACGGCTTGATTTCAATTTCACAAAGTACTTTCAACTCACATGGTATCAGCCTATGATAGAATTTTCCTCAACAGCAGCGTATACGTTCGAAAATGCGGTAGGTTCAGGATCTTTGCATCATTGACTATATGTAGAGGACATCTTAGCCACCTATCTCTATCTAGTCGATCATAACTCCGGCGTGAAAATGCATGACGAAGAACTAGAACGAGGTAGGAACTTTTGTGGTATATGACCTTTGGGCAACTTCCATCAGATCGTGAGTTGAACCTCCTTGCTCAGATCAATGTGCTTCTTGTATGGAGCTATAGCCTTTTCAATTTCTCCACCCTTGCCACAGTAGCGCTCAACTTGAAGTGCAGATCTGCCGACGAAGAGGTCTGGGTCTAGCATGGCATCAAGTTCAGCCCAAACAGGTCGGAAGTACTCGGTCTTCTTGATGAGTTCAATCAGATTATTCTTACCCCCTTCATTCTTGACAACGTGAGCAGCTTGGTGGCTCAAAACGCGTATCTCCTCGTGAGCTTCTTGACGGGACCCACCAAGAGAGACGAGCTTCATTATAATGTTTTCTGTTGCCATGAATGGCAGCTCCTCCATCAAACGAGATCGAATACGGGCCTCATAAACGACGAGCCCAGAGACAACGTTATCGAGAGTCAAAGAAATGGCGTCTGCAGTCAAAAACATCTCTGGGATAGTGATCCGACGGATTGCGCCTTCCGAATGTAAGTATTCAGCAAATAATGAGTGAAATAAGACGTACTATCATCGAGGGTACGCTCAAACCACTGTGCTGCATACGTATCCGATGCGTTCTTGTTCAGATTGGCAAGGTGTCGACCAAGTCCAGCAATTCGCTCACACCTCATTGGATTTCTCTTGTAGGCCCTAATACCAAGTTAGTATACAGAAACTTTAATTTTCATTGTTCTTCAAGCTTCGAAATGATTGGGATGTGGATTTGGAAGTCTTAATTGAATAACCCCATTGAAGATATGGATTTCTGATCTGTTATGGAATTCGACATGAGGAGATCTATAACATGAAGACTTACATAGCACTAGATCCAATCTGATCCTTCTCGAATGGTTCCTCCATCTCCTTTTGACTTGCCAGATGGCGGAGGTCAGAAGTGATACGTTGAACGGTGGTACCATATCCCGAGAGTGCATTTGCAACACGCAGATCGACCTTACGAGTATAGGTCTGGGTCGAAATGGAGTAGCAGGAAGGGAATCCAAACTTCTTGCAAAGAAATTCGTTGAGCTGATCGATCTTTGAGCCATCGTTGTCGAAGATTGCCATAAACGACGCCTGGGTGCCAGTAGTGCCTTGGGCACCACGGAATTTAAGATCATCGCGCGCGCGTTGGATATCAACCAAATCCATCTCCAAATCCTGAACCCATTGAGCTGCACGTCTGCCAACGGTTATGCATTGAGCAGGTCTGTTGGAGATAGATCAGCCAGTGTCAAGTCCCAACTCACCAAATACATCGAAATTCTGCCTTGAGCATGTGCCAAACCTCGCAAGTCGACCAGAATAGGATATGCTTACTGATAATGCGTGTATCCTAGAGTTGGCAAATCCTTGTATTTGACGGCAAATTCGGAGAGCTTAGAGATGATAGTTGCAATCTTTGGGATAACTAGGTCGAGGGCACGTTTTTGAAAGATCAGATCTGCATTATCAGTGACATAGCAGCTAGTAGCACCGTAATGGATAATTGCGGCAGCTTTTGGAGCCACTTCACCGAATGCATGAACATGGGCCATAACATCGTGTCGGCCTACGATAAGTGAGCCAAAATACAGATACTCACTCTGTCAGAATCTGTGACTATAACGTACGTCTCTTCTCCTCCTCAGCCGCAACAACAAAGCATTGGTCTGTCATCTGAACATTGGCCCTCATTTGCTCAATTGCCTCGTCTGAAATATCAATTCCTAAAGCTTTCTCTCCCTCTGCCAACGCAACCCAAAGTTCGCGCCATGCTGTAGCGCGGGTTCGGGCTGAGAAGATGGTTCTCATATCCTTGCTGGCATATCGGGTGGCCAGAGGCGTCTGGTAGTTGTCGAGTTCAGCCGCCATGGTAGGTAGTTAGTTTCAGCGTGTCTTTGAAGGTGATTTACGTGCAAGTAAGGATTTACAAGTTTTTTGAGCTTGTCGTTCAGGAAAATGGGATGCCTGACTTCTAGACTTGTCCCACTAAGAAAACAAAATATTTTGCCTGCATTATCGAGCGGTCAACCCTTGATTGAGCCGAAACAGGTTCGCTTATGGTGGGGTAGATATCACCGCCTTTTTGGTAGGGCGTTTTACCCCACTCCCTCAGTCAGTCTAGACAAAGCAAAGTCACTATTTATCTATGACGAAGAAACGCCCTACCTTAGCTAGTTTATTCGATTATTTGAATACGATAATATCAAACATTGTGCTGGACTCCCACTCTATAAAAGAATCCCATCTTATGACTGAAGCCAATACATATGCATTCTCACCAAACCAAAGGCGAAGAAGGTAGGTCGGTGAGATAGAGTGGACTGATGGTTTGGTTACCACGTACCCCATAATACCAATTGATCGATATCACCGATGTGATACGACGTATCGACTGCCAGATTGTCAAATCAAGTAGCGAAATATTACTAGTCATCTGATATAATGCTGAATGTTATAAAGATGATGGTATTTAAATGGAGATTTATTTTGTGCGTGGAAATCATGCGAGCACTAGTAGCTTCTCAGACCAGTCGAATGACGTCTAGTCGTTCCCTTTAAACTCTCTTTCTTTGAACATCAGGTTTCATGGGGTACTGGCAGCCATTTCTACTTTTGATTCCTTTCGCATCGTGGGAGGCCAGACCAAATAGATATAACCAGGATCCTTCTCATGAGCATGTTTATACGTTCGTTTACCTTATCTTTTCTTTGATCCAATCTTGTGCTCTTAGTATGTCTTAAAGAACACAGTTAGAGCTCCAATTCAACATTTGCTGATGGCTCGAAGACTAGATTAGTTTTGACACATTCATTCTCAGCATTCTAGACTACAATATCCATTTGGCGGCACCAGGAACATTGGGATTGGCAGTCAACACACACACACACATGGAGGGGCCTATCCAGTTTCTCCCGATTGAGCTCAAGATATACCTTGTTCACTTCCTGCAAGTGAATGAGCTGATCAATCTGCGATCTTCTTCTCGAATATGGTCACATATCTGTACGAAAGAACTATTCAAAGACCAAGTAACAATTAGGCCTCACTACAATGATATGGAAAGACTGCTGAAAATCTCGGAATGTGAATGGCTTGCGAAAAGTGTTCGGAAGGTCGTGATACTTATTGGCGACATGGATACCGTCGAGTTGGAACGTGCCTTTCTCTCGAATCAGCCTGGCGAGGATGCTGAAGTGAAATCCCAGTATCGTGCTAAGATAAAGGAAATCGTGGATAAAATAGATAATGCACCTTTTGGAACTACACACTGTGACGAAGATGCGTTGAGGCAAGCATTCGGACAATTCCCAAACTTGGAGTCACTATGTGCTACGTCATGCACATTCCCGTTCAAAGAATTGGATGTTAGCTTCAAACCTCTGTGGGAGTCAATGATAAGAGATGTTCGTCGTATCCGGTGAGTGGGATCAAATATCTCGTTTGTTTAATATAGAATTTTTGGGGTCCGAAACTTGATCAAATCCACACATTGTTCTGTAAGTTTGCCAGGAATAAACTAACTCGAGGGCTGGCAGCGGAGGTAGTTTTCAAGGTGAGTTTTATTTAAATCTTCACGATTAATTTGATGCTGACCTCAATGATTTCAAGATGGAGTTACTGCAATATTTAACTACGCCGCGATTATATCAACAAGTCGAGCCAGTGAGTCTGATGTTGTCCCTCGCAGTCATGGCTGCAAGTTGATGAATAAATCTTTAATTATATCAACCAGTACCGAACAAGATCAGGACACTATCATTTGATTTGCTTCCACTGGACTGTTTTAAAGAGTTCCGTTTAAATTCAAATAGCCACTTTTCAGACATTCAACACCTACACATTGGATTTACAAGGTGTCTCACAGATCCTACGGATGACGATGGTGGAGAGGTCGATATCCCAGAGATTGCAGATACCGTGGGGTCCTTCTTCGGATCTATGACTTGTCTGCGAAGTCTTGAGCTGAGTTGGGGAGTTGAGAGAACGCAACCTGATTGGGATCAGATTTCTGTTTGCGAAGTCATCTTGCAAGGTGTATTTTATTCTGCAGTGTGGCCAACCCTGCAGGTACTACGGATTTACAGGATGAAAACAGAGCCTGATCAGCTTCTAAGCTTTCTTTCTAGGCACACTTCTGTGAAATGGCTTTCTTTACATTTCTCCATACGACCAGATGAACAGAGCTCTTTCAAAAGTATGATCACTCGATTCCGAGACGAATTGGATTTGGAGAGGTTTGAGCTCATTGCCCATGAGAGTCAGCAAGGGATATATGATAGCGAGTGGAGGCCGATCAAAGACTCTGGGCTAACCGATACAAAAGTAAGGATTTACAAATACATAGAACTATACTCTCATACCTGTGAGCCCGGATTATAATTCTTGCTAACAAAGTGTTAAAGGCTTTGGAGAGATTTGTTCTAAAGAAGTCCTCTTGGCCAATGGAGAGAGACAATCCTACGATTCTAGGATGGACGCAAGTAACGTTCAGATGAAACAATAAATAGAAAAAGTCAGGTAAACATCATCTTCACACCAATATCGATCTTACATATGGACCATGGATTCGCTGGTTCAAAGTTTCAGCATATGGGATAATGTATTAATAGCAATCTCTTTCTAGTAAAGAGTCTGCTGGTTGGACTTGGTATTTCTTTTACAAACGCCCTCGTCCCCAAGACTACAGTCTACCAATGGAAACCATTCAACAGTTATCATGTGTTGCCAATGGTTTAGCGTCAACTGTAATGATTCCTGAGGTACAACTTGTTTGTGTATAGCAGTACTCTACAGCTCCTGTTCACTGGTTGTTACATTACAGCTACAAATCAGCAATATGAAGTTGAATGGAAGAATTGCTCCTCTAGGAAGTTGCTATCAACGGATGAAGTGTTCACGCCTAAGATTTCTGCTTTCGTTGGTTCGGATTTCTCGGCTGAAGGCTTCTGACGATCGATTGGAGTGATTTCTGACAATTATTTTTGAGCCCAAAGTAACCTTGGAACGGCGTCTACGGATCTGCCCCAAAGAGGCAAATGAAGAAGTTTGGCTTACAGAAGCTTTACAATTCCGAGGGGGGAATAGCTTACCCTAGCACTATTATGTAGCTACTAGAAGAGTTTGTGTATGTCACGAACATGCATGAGGCAGTACTCTATAGAATGAAATTTCATTCTGTGTTGCTCTATATTACAAGACAGTATTGTGATCATCTATTGACCTTGCAGGCGAGGTAAACAATTATGATAAGGGAAACCAAGATGGGCGAAATGTAAACTCTTGTGCTGTCGTGAATTTGTAGTAATCTTTTCAAAAAAGAAGGAAGATTTTCCAAGCAGAAATGGAGCATCCCAAAAACATCTTCTTTTATTGGGCCAAAATCTTGAACTTGGCACACGCAAGAAAGCAGACCGCACATCTATCGTACAAAGATTCTGTGAGGTGCCACTATCTTGCAACTCACTCGAAGATTCTCCTTGAAACTCCAAGTTTTTGACAATACCTTGGGGCTTGAGAACTGCAACTTCAGGAAAAGGCTCGGCCTGGTCATACTTTGGCGAGTCAAGGACAAAGACAAACACGAAGAGGAAGAAGGCAGAAAAGCCAAAGATGTTTTTGTATGTAAGAATTGGATTACATATTCACAAGCATCAGCGCAATATAAAACTAAGTAAGAATCTCGCTAACATCTTTCCGACGGAGCTGCGCTTGCAATGCATCAAGAGGAAATCAAGCCATGCTTCAATAATCAACAGTCTTTAGCCGGCTCACTAACTTCTCTGGCAGTTCCTCTTTTTGGACTAATCCCAGACTGACCACGTCTCCCCAGAAGAACATGGCACGATCCTGAGCATAGGCAAGATAATCAAACTCTTCTTCCTCACCTTCTGCTTCCTCAGTGTCCTTGGCCATATTTTCAGAAGTAGATCCTTCCGCATTGATAACTTCCTGTTCCTTATTTGTATCTGGAATCGTATTATCCGATGTATCAGGTTTCTCATTTTCCTTCTTATCGGGCTGCTTTCCTGGTTCATCCTCTGCGTCAGGCGTAATTGCATCTAGTTCTGGAACCTTTGCTTGTACAATTCCCCACGCAACCCACTGAGCAGAGTTTGCTACACGCCAAATTCGAACCTCCTTTAGCATTTGTTCAACTTGACGGTCGACGTCCCGTTCTCTCTGGGCCTCTTCTTCAGCGTAAGAATTATCTACCAGGTTTGTGGAACTACCACCGGGGGTTCTTGAGTCTAGAAGAAATTCAGAAATTGAACCCTTGGCTGAATTATCCATAGGTGTCATTTTGGGAGTTGCCGATGCACGAGGATTAAATTGCGGTCTATGGTTGATGTAACTTCTGATAAAGCGGCGTTGCTCTTCCAAAGTCGGATAGACGCTTGTGTCACAAGCCCAAGGTTTTGAAGCGTCGTGGTAGTTGTAGCACCATTCTGTAAAGTGATTCGCGAATTCGAGACCAGGAGTATTTGCAGAGGCATACTCGAAATCAATAACTATAAGCTGCTTATGCGTGTTTTGAGGTAACAAGAGAGGTGATGGTGCGGAACCGGAGCTTTGTGCTTCTGGTATGAGTCGAAGGATATTTCCATACTGGGTCTAGGGTTTATTGTCAGCTAAAATGGCAAGTGATGGGAGAAATCGAAGTACGAACATCATTATGAGCAAATACTAAATTCCTGTTCACACCACCCTTATCTCGATAGAGATCTCCGAGCCACTTGCGATAATTGTCAATAGCAGTCTTGAACAATTTCCATTCAACGCCACAAATCAGACCCCGTGTCCTCCAAGGCTCACGCTTCCCCTTCCCTCCACTTAAGATCTCTTTATCGAGGTATGTGATTACCTCTTCACACCTTCCCACCCACTTGTCCCAGTTCTGCCACACGAAGGGACCTTCCTCACGTTCTCTGTCCAAAAGCTCAATGCCATCATGCAGTTCTCTCATTCGTTTAGCAATTTGCTTACTAGTATCTGGAACCCTCAAGTCATCATAAGTAAGCGTTTGGGCATTGAAAAACTCTTCGAATCGACCATTAGTGAAGGTTCCAAGAAGTCGGGGACCAATCTTCTTTCGTGCGAGCCGACGGAGAATACTAAGCTCACTTTCCCTATCAATGAGATGTTCAACTTGCGGTCCATATATACGTAACAGAAGCTTAGGTGGCGGCTTGTGTTTGTGTTCAGAATTGGCTGCAGACAAGACCAAATCCTTTGGTGGACAGACAACATAAACTGCATTGGTGAGGGCTCCGCTCAATCTCTCCACTTCGATATCCCCTCCCCTTTCCAAAGGGACTCTTCTCCACCCTTTCAAGCGTAATGTGTGCGAAAGCTTAACGATCTCATTTTTGAACGATAACCATGCCTTTCTATCCTTCTCTGCACGCTTACTAGTGCTTAATGTAGCAGTCTCAGTTGAGGATTCTGTCCCACCTCCACTATAAGACATCGTCTTTGAGTTGTCAAGTACGACATCGCAAGTTGGTACAATCACATCACCGTCCTGGTATTCAGTATCTGAGCTTCCTGCACCACGCTTTCGTACATAAGATTTTCTCCTCTCACCAGCAGAGGATAGCTTTCGCGAACCTAAGCCAGACGATATCGAGGATTGAGAGTCATGACCGAAACCAGCTAGGCTATCATCCAATATGCGCTGTAAGGACTCCAGAGATATTCTGCTGGCATCAGATGCTTGGCTTGAACTTCTATTCCTTGATGATGTATTATGGTGCGATTCATCTGTAGTGGTTGCATGGTCCCCAGAGCTTTCAAGGTCTTTCAAACCATCTGCGGGTGAAGACGAATGCTTGTTCAAGTGCCGACCATTGGACTTCCGTGCGGCGCGTTTTGCCTTTTCTCGCTGCAACCACTGTGACACTTGCAAAAGCAATCTATCGTGCTGGTGAACGCGGTGCTCATGGTGTTTACGTTCATTTCCTTCTCGGCCGTGCATTGAGGTATCCGATGTTTCATTTAAATCGTCAAGACTAGTGTTGCTCACCAATGATAGCCTTGAGGACGCATTGGAAGGCATGACTGGGCGTACTCTCTTAGACGCGATGCTAGCAGTGTGCTGCTTTGCTCGAGAACCTTCTTCGAGCGACAAAGGCGAAGGACATAATTCGGGTTCTGCTATTGAAACAACTGAGCGTGTATTGTCAGTGTCTTGGGTTATAATTCCACCAAGATGGTGAATGTTGAGTCTCTGCTAATGGCTTGACTCGTGCCATTTTAAGATCAGGGCTTGCCTACCTTTGGATGGACCACTTTTAGGGCTTGCAGGTTCGTCCGGGTCGCGAAGAGCAGGTCGCAACGGTAAGGAGGTTGTACTCGCATTGTTGTTAGGTGTCGACATTGTTAGTGCCTGCCCTTTGATTAATGTCCAGAACGTCGAAGGCGAGACAACAGGTGTTTATTCGAGCTATTAGATCTTCTAATTGTGCTGTACCTTCTGAGACAGCTTTATGTTACGAATGAGCTTGAAAACAACTCCAAGCAGGCAAGATTCTGAAGTAGTTGAGGGGTCAAGAACAAGATAAGAAGTCGGTGCATCCCCATGGCAGTCCCCCTTCCAACAAATCATACACGTTGAAATGCAAGGCTGTGGCTGTGGTAGCCTTGGCAAATATTTACATCACCAGCCACACTCGACCCACGTCATTTCGCAGGTCTTCCATCAAGAATAACAGGGCTCAAGTTGCACGTGTAATTGCGGCAACTTGCAAGATCTGGACTGATGAGCAGTATCACTTATATTCTATTGATATAGTTCAAAAGAATGTCCCGCCCGATATCTCAGACCAGCAAGTATTCTTACTAACTATCATCTGGCCTGCTGTCTTGGTGAATTGGTAACTCCCCAATAGACTTTATGTACTTCTTAAGTGAGCACTGAACGGCTTTGTCTACGGAGTACATACTTGCCCCCCTGGAACCCCCTCGCTTAGCGTTCAACTCACCCACAATTGCAACTCAACTAAAAGATAAACCCCCCTCCCAAAAAAAATAGACAGTTGTACCTGTGGTAAAATGCTGAATGGTATAAGCTGCTATTGTCAAGTTCTCCGAGTGCAGAAAATGTAAAAAAGATACAAAAAAAGAAATTGGATTTCTCCCTCGGGTGGGCTCGAACCACCAACTATTATATTCGTTAGATGTTGTTGATAAGGATGATTTAAGCGTGACCTACCCTCTCGATGAACTGCTAGTATTAACAGTCGAACGCGCTAGCCAATTGCGCCACGAGGGATTCTGCTCGTTAAGAACAGGTGGTTTGTTTGGTAATTGTTGTTCGCTAAATTTAAATTTGAATCTTGTATACGGAGTACTGTACTGCCTGACATAACCGAGAACACGTGCTTGGTATGCCCTACTGAACATCAGATGTTATGGTATTTGCGCTACACTAATGTCCATCAAGAAATACGTTTGACTAACTCGTTGACATTTTTGATTCCTAATCGGACGTAGGTATTCATCTTGCTATGCGCCAACTCTCGCACCAATCACTAGTCGGTACAGTTGTCTCTGTATGAAATGACTTGGTACGCTATCAACTGTCAACTTGAAGAGGTCCAAATACATGATTTTAGAAAATGAATACCCTTCGTACAAGTGCACTGCACCTGGTTCTGTCAAGTCGCGCAAATTATATATTTAGGAAGATTGTGAACATTTACAGAGCCCATAAGATGTACCTCATAGTGATGTTTACACATTCTACCTTGTAATGACACGGTAGAATTTCATTCATTCTTTTTCAGCGTCATTTTCATACACCATTCTATTTCATCATGCTCATGACGGCTAGTTTAGTTTAAGCTGTAGTCTCTAGTAGGTGATGCCATCGAAAGCCTCATTTCCATAATGTAGTACCAGATGTAAGCTTGTCACTAAATGTCTACAAATCTATCCAACTCCGCTGCTCTTCCAATTCCACTAGAACACCATTAAATCCGAAATATACTTGCAGTACTAGCTATGCAGTACTAGTAGCAGGTGCACTCTGCCACACCGTTGTCCCAGTACCCGTGATTGTAGCCGTTGTGGCCGCATACAGATTGTACATCTTGCCACCTCCACACTTGATCCTTGAGTCACCAGCACATGGCATGGTACACGCTTTAGCCCCAACAAGGGTGTTCGGTTCGGGGTTCGGTGCGATGCTTCCTGCATAGCACTCGCGTCCATACTCAACGCCGACGTATCGGTAAGCGGTCGCCGGTATAGCTGAAAGACGTGCAAGTGCGGATGAAATGCACAGTTGAGGTGTCATGCTGTCATTACTAAACAACTTTGGCATGTTATGACCTGAGTATGGGCCTGTAGCTGGGTCAGAGAAACAGCCTAGGGACTCAAAACCCAAGATCGCTGATATGGTGGAGCTCGTTGTGACGCTACTGGATGTGGTTGTTGCGAGAGTTGTGGTCATTGATGAGGATATGGGTGTTCCCGATGTCGATAGGGTGCCGGTGGATGAATCTGAAGTGGAAGACGAGGTAGAGCTGATTGTGCTCGAAACACTCGATGAGGGCGTAGAAGAGGACGAAGAACTAGAACTAGAACTAGAACTAGAACTACTCGTGCTTAAAAAATTTGAGCTAGAACTCGATATTGCATCGATATTGTTATACATTGATAGTAAAGACGAGCCGCCACACTAATTTACTATAAGTAACGGCGGGACAATGGAAAGGGTATGACTTACATATTCAAGCGAGTTACCCATACAGACTAAGCTACACGTCTTCGTCGTTACGGTATTCGGGGCACTGCCACCCATGAGAGAGTTACCGCAATAACCTGGGGAAGGTTAGTCGTTATCTGTTAAATGGTACAACTAATGAAACTTACATTCTCTCTTATACTCGACGCCGAACCATGTAAATCCAGCACAGGTAGCGGCACAAATCTCTACAGACATGTTGTCATTTTTGTATGATTTCCCAGTCAATGCTTTACCCGTTGTAGGCTCTGTATAGCAGCCAACAAATGAGTAGGAACCCACTTTCTGGACAGTTACTGGAACAGTTTGTGTCGGTGTGGTACTTGAGGAAGTCGAGGTTGTAATGACCGAGGTTGATGTTGCCTGAGTTAAGTATTTGTGTTAGTGCGTGTATGATTATTTTGAAAGTAAGTTTCATTAATGCTGTGCCAAGAAAACACAGCTAAGACTAAATCTAAAACTGGGCTTGAGATTTAGAGTCTTCAAAGTATTGTGTTGTGCAAACGGCCATAATGACAGACTTCGATAAAAATGTCCTGGCATTTGGGTCTGTGAACTTACAGAGACTGTGGAAGATATAGAAGATGATGAACTACTTATGGACGACACCGAAGACGTCTAAAGCTGTCTTAGTCTACGGGGCCAAAAGGGGGTAGGGACAAGACTCACAAAGCTTGAAGAAACCGATGAGCTGCTTGTAGATACTAAGGAAGATGGAATATCTGACGAGCTGCTACTGACTGTGCTTGATATAACCGACGAGGAGCTAGAGACGCCTGGTATTGAGTCGGATCCTGGAATATATCTTTCACGATCATAGTATACGGACACATAGGTTCCATCGCCACCGCATGCTTGAGAAACATCCCCAGGACAACTCCAAGCGCATTTCTTCAGCGAATTTTCGGAGAATTTAAGGGCCGTTGGTGCAACATTTCCACACCAACACTCGGTATCTGTTCATCATTAGCATAAGCGAGCATAAAAGGTACGAAAACGAACGATATTCGGTGCCTGCAAATTTGTATCCAAGATTGTAACAAGTCGTTTGGCATTGCCCGTTTTCATTTGTGGCACTGTTCAAGCGCTTCGGAAATAGCCGTCCAGCTCCATCGTAGTAGCAACCAAGATAAGCGTATCTAGACGTTCCATTTGCAAGGAGTGGGCCTGCTTGCTTTGTCACAATGTTGGCGGTAATAGCAACCTCGTGGACGCCAAATGTAAGATCACTAGCTTAGTATTAGTAGTTATTTGATCTTTGAAAAATATGGCAACTAACTCTGTGTTGAGAATCCACACGTCATTTACGGTATGACTTGGCTAGAGGAAAGAGGCATTAGTAATGGCCTAAACGAAAGAGAAAAAAGGAGATATCTCGGCCACATGAGGTCTCTTTGTTGTATATTGGAAATCCCAGAAGATTCGCACCCATTCTGGAGAGTGAATGTTCTCCACAAACAAATCTACACGACGGAAATCCTTCATGTAGCCGAAAGGATGAGAAGTTTCTGTTCCATGATGGTCATACCTTGTTCACACCTAAAGGCGCAGCAACTATTGATACTTGACCGAGAGCGCACCCTCCTACATCTATTGTCTGGCCTTCGTGCAGATCTGTTGCGCTATTGGGTGCTAGGAGCTCGGTTTGAATTGGCGGCTTAGACTTGGTAATTTGCAGAGATGCTCCACCAGAATTGCAGATTCGAATGTCTCGTGATACTGTCGTTCCAGAAAGCACATCCCCAAAATCCATGACTACAGGCTCGAACGAATTCCAACCACCTTCGCTTGTAGAGACAGATATGCTAGCAACGGGTGCTGTACTTGCAGAAGCAGTGAGTAAAACATATAGAGTGCCACCAGTTGTCCAAAACTGAAGGAACGTAGCATAACTCCCGGTCTCATCTGCAAGAAACTTGAGTGGAAGTGTGATCGACTGCCCTGTTGTCAATATATCGCCAGCAACTGGCAGACTGGAAGAACTAAAGCCCCCACCGATGTCTCCGTTTGTGATGTTACGGAATTCAACTGGTTCGTCACTTTCTCCCTCCGCATCGATGAAGTCCGTCCAAGCTGAGCCCAAAAATGTCAAAGTCTTTACACCAACATTGGATAAAATGACAGCTGCTGATAATCCCGAAGTTGCCGCATCTGACCCTACTACGATACCTCCGAGGTCCTAAAATACTGAGATTAGCATACTTGAAGACTAGAAATTGAGCGTACAATTCGACTCAGGACGCAAAGCCAAATGCATCATCTTCAACAGCTTCAGAGCCTCATATGTGGCAAATCATTGGTTACACTTAAGAAGTGCAACACGATCCGCTGCATTGGACATTCTAAATTGTTGATGAAAAATGGGTGTGTTTAGAATCTCACTGTACGATGACAGATATAATTTCAAGATTTTACTCACCACTGCAGGAGGGGATATTGTGAAGAATGCATCCTGAGAAACAGTCACGCCAGAAAGCGAAATTGGCAGGACAGTGCTGTATTTAGCAACTGCATTTGTTGTAAATAGGTCCAAGGAAGTACTCTGAGCTCCTGGAAGTACCTTGCCGAATGATGCATTTTGAGCATCGTTAATAGAGGATTGTGTTAAGTTCCAAGTAACGGGAAAGCTAAAGGATGCGCCTTGAGCAACTGGTCCTTTAGGCATAGTTGAATTGGAGCATTGCCAAGTAGCATCCCCTGTGCTGCAACCATTCACGGATGTAATTGCGATAAGAGCAATGCACTTTATGGTCTGCGTAGCTGTGGATCCTATTGCAACCTGTCATAATTATAAGCGCTAATACGACTTTGTTGCTATTCGGAAGCTCAAAAGTAAAAACCATCTTGTGAGCAGAGAAGAAGTGCAGCATTATCTTGTAAGGTGTTCAACTTCTCTGGCTCCCAAGGAGTCAATTATAGAGCAAGATGGGTGAAGGAATTACTGACTTCACCAAAGTTAACTGGTTGCGTGCAGTTAAGTGGGAGCGCCACAGGTGAACCTAAGCATATGATGTTGCCTTTACTATCAGAAATGTAAAGTCGTCCATCACCAAATGCTGGGCGAAGAAATTTGTTAAGACCACCTGTTGGAGGAAGAGTGATAGGAGTCAAAACGCCATCTTTTGGGACTGCATTAAAAGCCTGGAGACCAGTAACGGGACCCGTAATCCATAAGATCCCAGTGCCAGCCTGGCCTTTGTAAGTGGTGATGGTAGGAATGCCGATACCAACTCGTCCATCCCCACTCGCTTTTGTGCTACCAACTAAAGTAAAGAGAGGTTTGCCCTGCGCATCGACACCCATCTTGTAGCATCTGGTGGGAAATCCGACCGCTGTAAAGTAGATATAGCCGCCCTCCCTAAAGTCCAATTAGTATTAAAAGAATGCTGATTAGGAGGTAGGCGTATAGATCCAAAGAAGCTGTCTACTTAACATCCTATGCAGGTTTATTAGACAAGCCCTTTGTTCCTAGATGCTTACTAATGAAGTATATCTGAAAGAAAGCTCGTGTTTACAGCGGATAAGATCCGGTGCCTCCAAATACTGCACCGTCTGCACTTATAGTCTGGACAATGTTATCAACACCGCCAGCTCCTTGTTTGAATCCTCCTAAATTGTTCGCATTCATGATATATACTTTGGCATTCTTGCCAACAGAAACTGCAATCCTAGATACTCCGGTGCCCTTGAACACAGTCGGGTCAAGGAGGGTGATACCACCAGAACCTAAATCCCTATCTCCAGCGTCCATGCTGATGTACTCGTAAGGTTCAAAGTAGTCTGTTAGGGAAATCTTCCCTTCAGGCGAGATGGTAAGACTGGCAACAACCTCATCCAATGTCGATAATGGTGTTCTTCCGGAAGCAGCGACATCCCCGTTTGCGTGACCTTGCCCATTACCTGTAGCAAGAAAAAGTCGGCTGCCGTCTGTTGCGAGCCCTGCACCACCATGCCAAATTCCTGCCTTCCCTCCTTTTTCCTAAGTCCTAATGTAAGCTATTACAGGTAAGAAATACGAAAGTCAACTTACAACAAAAATGTCTTCCTGGACAGGCGCTGCACCAGGCGCTGATTCCATTGCAAACATAGAGACAACGCCCTTACCAGGTGTGATAGATACAGCTACAAGCATTCCGGTATAATTGAACAGATCACAGTGACCACCAAATCCTCCAAGAACGACACCATTAACTGCATCTCAAATCAGCTTTCTATAGTTATTCGAGGTAGGCGTGGTATCGGATTTGGTTCTACGAGAGACTTTGTAATGTACTCGACACGCAAATTAACCAGACTTCTGGTTATTGATTGTCTAGACGTAAGGCTACATCTCATTTCGCAACTTCATCTCCATATATCAAATTGGCGGATATGTTTGTGACATTAGGTATAGCGAATCCGAGAATATACACAGACCCTGGGAAGGCTATTCATATCTAAGTTGTGGTTCGAGAAACTAAAATTACTTACTCATAGTTAAAGACGGCCGTTGGAGAACAGTACCACCAATGAAATACCTAGCGAAGGTTAGCTAAAATTGAAAGATGTCGGTTAAGATACTTGGCAAGAGCTACCTCGTAGGATCGTTGTCTGCGAAATTGCCATCGATGAGAACAGGAAATCCCGGTTTGTCTTCTAAAGTTAAAATATCGACAGCGTAGAACTTGTAGATGCCTGAGCAAGTATTAGTTCTGCTCGCAATACTGGCAGGAAACATTGTTACCATTCGCAACTCCTCCTCCAGAAGCTGCATTCTTATAACCTTTGGAGAAAAAATAAGCTGTATTGCTAGTTGCGTCGATAATTGGGGTCCCGATAATACCAATATAATCAGGAACTACATTGTGTCTCGAATTAGATATTGCTCATTAGAACATTAGGGTCACATTTGTTTATTTACTATCAGTGCATCCAATATCACTTTGTAGGAAGGGTGGTTGGACAATTCTCTGTTTCAGTAGAGTTCCATCGACAGCATCCAGGGTTCTAATAATATTCATAGCCGATGCAACGAACACTAGTTGCTTTTGTCCAGGTGGAGTATAGACAAGCGGCTTTGCATACCTATTGTAGGTCAGTTTAATTTGAACTCTAGTTCAATCAGAGTAACTAGGATGGCATGTATGACGAACCAACGTTCTTTGCTATTGTAAGCGTTCTTCCATAAAATTCCGAAGATTGCAGAGCCCACTGTCGCAGGATGCATATTATGATTGTCCAAATAACCAGATTGAGCTGGGTCAGCATCCTGTATTTCATCCGTAGGTGCAAGAGAGCGAACGAAGGGAACTATTGCAAGCAAATATAACGAGCGTGAGAACCACATGATGGGCCAAAGATGTTCACCTTATCAATGAGACAAGAACGTTCAAGAAACGAAACGAGGTTTACTTTAGGAGCTTAAGCAGTGCTTATATTGAACCCATCAAAACGCCTCATCTCCTAACTAGAACACTTTGGTCGATATATATCAGTCTGGCTAATAGCGGATATAGTCTACTTTCAGGTTAATGCATGAAAAATTAAGGCGCAATGTTGTACCGCACAGGCTTGTGACAGGGATAAATACAATAGAAGGCGAAGGGTGGTTTGTCTAGCGAAACTAGAACCCTCTCAACTGGGCTAGCATCAGATCAATATTAACTTGTGGCGTTCGCATAGGAGCTTGTTCTGATATAGGCGAGCAGCCTACAATCATACCACCGTGCCGTCGAAAACATTGCAATTGGTGGCTTTGGTATTTCAGCTACTCGACAAGCGTATAATTTAAGTGAAATCTAGAACTTGTCGCTATTGTTGGCACTGTTGCTGGCTGGGATGAACAACCTGTCAACAAAAGGTACATTGAAACTTTACGGCTCGTCTTTTTGCTGTAGAACGCGAACATGTGAAGATACTGTATGTGGCGCTACATGCTTCGAGGATCTAGGGGCAGCCTTGCAATTGGTCACAATAAAAGCAAAATATCCGAGGATATGGTTAGGAGGGATATCGAGCCTTTATTTCTACATACAGGTTAGAGAAAACATTTCTTGATACAATTTTTCGCACGCGGGACATACCTGACAGCCAACTAATACTTTCACCCGTTGACTACTTAGGTTTGCCAATGTGTACTGTGAGTCGGATGCCAAGAGTTTTGGAAGTCTGCTGGCGCAAAGCTGGCCTAGAAAGCTTACCTTACATCCATGTACGAGGCGCAAGAGGCGCAAAAGCCTGGCTCGTTCGCGGGATTGTGAATGGTTACACGTTATTGAGAACACGTGCTGAAAGCTTTCTACTGCAAACCTTTCAATACGTATGGGGTTATTCTATACGATGCTATCAAAAGTGGAATTGCTGACTTGATGAAAGAAATCGGCCTCAAGTGAAAATCACAGCTTTATGTGTACTTGTTATTAGACATAATTGGATGGTTATTCATATGCATCGGGTTTATCACCTTAAGGTGACTCAAAGGGGGGTTACAAGTATTTCAAATTTTTACAAATTGCAAACGTGGCACAATACAAAATCAAACTAGAACTTGCTTTTGAATATTTTGGAACTGTAAAACTAGTTTATGACTATCTTAAAAGGCTAGGATCTCGATATTTTGGACGTGCGATACATTTTGAACCAGTTATCAACAGCGCACAAACGAGAATATCCAACAGATCTTAACATCAAATTGATCTGCTAGACCGGCGTGGGTGAAACCCAAGAATGGCCCTAGCATATCTAATTATCAAAATGCTATCTGTGTTCATTTCTCCTATACTTCGACTTATCAATTATGTGTGTTCAAATTTTCTGTTGATTTTTGTGTTATTGCTATAATGAAGTTGAGGCTTCAAGCAGTCCACGATGGTTACCCCGATCAAAGTACCCCACGTTGCCTCAACAGTCAAGTATCCCTTTCTTTTTTTGAATGTCTAGGCTCGTTAGCAAGAAATCTTACGTGTTACGAAGACTTTTATTTGGTATGACCTGGTAGAGCTCACTGATAGCCTGGATCAATATATTCTAGGTAGTAGTTGATCACTATCACTCATTGTTATAGTACAGCAGAAGAGGAGTAAATTAAATCTACCTACAACATAACAAAAATCCTGCTACATACATCGTGGAGCTTTCCTTACAGCATGGAGTAGAACAGACAATAAAGACTGCGGCACGGAAATACGGTGAAAAGTATAGTGCGAAATCCATTCTTCCTCTAAAGCAATAGAGAATGAGCTCGAGGCTGATTACTCAAATTGGAGCTGTACAGACTAACAGAACTGCTAAAGGAACCCCCAAAGCAGTAGCTGAGTACCCATATCAAAAATTGTTGCCTTTCTTATTAAATCAAGTAGAGACTAAGACTAAGAAGAGCTGAACACTCTGGAGAGCGCAGATTCCTTCTAAAGGGTCAGTATCGTGGTAAAACTAGAAGAATATGAAGCATACCTACCATTCGCCATATCTTGCGTCTACCTTATTTAATCATACCTAGAGGGCAAACAAACTTTCCTTGAAGTCATGGTTTATTCGACTATTTGTATCGTGTCCTTGAGGTTGCGACTGAGACTGAGATCAAATCATTGAACAGTCCATTGCTCACTATATGAATTGAGATTCGTTCAGAATCTGCTTTACGCTTAGCTTGCGTTGGGACGATGAGGTCGCCTCTTTTGTCTTTCTCCTAGAGGATATCTCCTAGCGCAATTGCAAGTCGTACATTTCCTGACCAGAACGTCTGCCCAAGGTTTTCTGCCTCCTTTACTGTTGTTTTCCACCTCAACCAAGCACGTTGACCCCTCAATGAGTATTGTGTCGCAATTCTTGCATATTGAGCGTTTCATCCCGGGCGACATCCGTATCAGCACTTTCCCACTCACACCTCGAAGATCTGACACGAGTCGTCGTGCAGATGGCTGATGAGACGGAGATGCTGCCAATTCTGGCTGCGCTGCTACGTCCTTAGAAGCTATAGGGTCTGCGTGCGAATTAGAGAACTCCTTGCTCAATTTTTTGTTAGCCGATTGATGCTGTGAAGCCAAGTACGTTGCTGCCTGATATAAGTAAGAGACTCGACTATGAAGTGTGCTATTTGGTGCTTTAACTTTCGCTGCCCCCTTCGAGGTCTTAGCACAAGCCATGATGCCTGAGACTTGATTGATATCTCGTAGAAAGTGGAAGCTACACCACCCAAGACAAAAGGATAGTTATCACGTGATATTGAAATCGGATATCGTGTCGCTTGGTAAGCCAGCATCCCTGCGAAACTATGGAGCCTCAAATTAATGCCTGAGGCACACATATCAGCTTTCAGACTTTCGCCTTTGTCGCGACGGGCCTCAACAACCTTTCATTCTCCCAACTTCTATCAACAATCCCCGACGCCTTCACTCCTAAGCACTTAGCTGCTTATACGCTTGTCGCGCATCTCTACTTAACTAAGCAGACGGTTCACCGCGTCATCAACTTGCCAGCCTCAGCTCACGCTCAGGCAGCCTCATATCCACCCCCGCAACCCTTAACCTTTTTTCGACTACCAAGATGTCAGGCGAAGAAGATCTTATCGATTACTCCGACGAGGAGCTCCAGCCGGAGGCTGCTCCAGCAGCTGCGACTAATGGAGGAGCCAAAAAGGGTGACCTAGCAGTGTCTGGTGGCGGTCCGGAGAAAAAGGGTAGTTATGTTGGTATTCACTCGACCGGTTTCCGCGACTTCCTTCTGAAGCCGGAGCTTCTGCGTGCCATCACGGATTGCGGTTTCGAACATCCTTCGGATGGTCAGTCATAATTTTTATCCCCAAGCTCTATTCCTCATGAAGCGCGTCCGTCCATCTCGCAAGCAATTACCTAAATCAAATGGCCTATCGTTCGAAAAGTCAACGGACCATCCTGGAAAGTCTCATCTGGCAAGTCGCAAGTAATAGTTCGGGAAAATATCTAGCGTAAGCCAAAGATAGCAAAAAGAACATAATACGGTAGCGAGCAAGATGCGAAGATATGCACAACAGGTTAGCCAAGAGACTTCCAGGATTGGGTCATATCCGATGACTTCGATACATGGCGAGAAGCCACGGTAAAAAATGTGCCCTTGGAATGGTTATATAAATTCTCGGCTGGGTCTTGAGTTTATTGCAGAATGTTATTGTTTTCTGTTATTTGGAGGTTTACTGCGAAGATGGACGGACTTTGCGTCCCCTTGCACTTCGTTACACACTTGGAGAATACTTTATCTAACATCGGCTCGGTTTACTCTACAGTCCAGCAATCTGCTATTCCACAAGCCATCCTCGGTACCGATGTCATCTGCCAGGCCAAATCCGGACTTGGTAAGACTGCCATTTTCGTGCTGACAACTTTACAACAAGTTGAGCCAGTTGCTGGTGAGACCTCAGTCCTGGTCATGTGCCACACCCGCGAGTTGGCCTACCAGATCAAGAATGAATACGCTCGTTTCAGCAAATATTTGCCAGAGGTCAAGACCGCTGTATTCTACGGCGGAACCCCCATTACCAAAGATGCAGAAATCTTGAAGAACAAGGAAACCCATCCCCACATCATCGTTGCCACCCCAGGTAGATTGAACGCGTTGGTCCGGGACAAGTATCTGAGACTCGGTTCTGTCAAGGTCTTCGTTCTTGACGAGTGCGACAAGATGCTAGAAGCTATAGGTAAAGTCTATTTTGTAAGATTAACGTTGCCTATGCTGATGTCCTTGTAGACATGCGCCGAGATGTGCAGGAGATTTTCCGTGCTACACCTACCCAGAAGCAAGTTATGTTCTTCAGTGCAACTCTTTCCCCAGAGATCCGACCTATTTGCGCCAAATTCATGCAGAATCCTCATGAAATCTTCATCAATGATGAGGCAAAGCTTACTCTGCATGGTCTTCAGCAATACTACATCAAACTCGATGAGAAAGAGAAGAACCGAAAGCTAAATGAGCTCCTCGATGAGATGCAGTTCAACCAAGTAATCATCTTCGTCAAGAGCACAGTCCGAGCTACAGAGCTTGACAAACTCCTGCGCGAGTGCAACTTTCCCTCAATTGCTGTCCACTCAGGTGTCAGTCAGGAGGAACGGTAATGAGAACCAAATATCGCCTGTTGGATAGTACTAACATGTCAACAGTATCAAGCGCTACAAGGAATTTAAAGAGTTCAACAAGCGTATCTGTGTTGCCACTGATGTTTTTGGGCGTGGTATTGATATTGAACGTATCAACCTGGCTATCAACTATGATCTCCCAAATGACGCCGATTCCTACCTCCATCGTGTTGGTCGTGCTGGTCGTTTCGGAACCAAAGGTGTCTCGATTTCGTTCGTTAGCTCCGAGGCTGATGAGCAAGTGGTGAAGGATGTTGAAAAGCGATTCGAGGTCCCAATCCCGTAAGTTTTCCGCTATTTTTGGTAGTACCTATACTAATATATACCGAAGTGAGATCCCAGCAGGTGGTATTGACCCTACCACTTATATGACTAGTTAGATTCCTTGTGCCCTGTCTTGTTGATTATACAAAATCTCATTGGCTGGTCTCATTTCATTCAAAATGAGTTGTCGTACTTGCGTCTCTGGTTGAACTTTTATGGTCTTTTTATATCTTGGGGGTGGATGGATTTTTTTTCTTTTTCGTGACTGTCACAACGTTGTGAAGACAGCGCAATGGACTACTATGATCCAGGCAGGAGATAGTAGGATCACAAGATAATGGAAAAGTCCTTTTGCCAATGATTAGATTTTCCTGAGCCTCTATTTTGATTGCAGATCCATACGTGTGAACGTTTTCGTGGCTGAGAATGACTACCTACACGTCAAGGCCTTCCCTCTCTATATTGCGACTCCATGCGTCACCAACTATCTTGTTTATGCACAACACCACAATACAGACATGGCCCAGTTGCGGCACCATGCATCTGCCATAACAAGCTCTGGTGTTAGTAGCTCTTCCTGCTCAGCTTTTTATTGAAGGGACAGTAGGCCCCTCATATTATCACTATGCACCTAATTAATACCATCCGATAGTCACCAGTCTTTAGACTTTACCCAATCTAGCTACCCACCCTTGCAATTTTATCCTCCACAAGTAATCAGCTCACAATGCAACCAAAGTCTTTTGGACCTCTGTTCTATCGAAAGGCGATCTTGGGTTGGAACGATTTGAGCTTTCCCAGTCACGACGAGTGACGAAAATTAATATATTCATGTTGCAGGCAGCTCTACAATGCAGAGTAACAGTGACTAATCTGTAAATATCCTTCAAATCCACGAACGCATCAGCAGATATATTGTATCAAGAGTGGCAACCAGCCTGTGTTATACTTTCTCGCCACGACCTCCGGTAAAATACATTGACCTATTGTGTTTGCGAAATATATGCTGCGAAATGCTAATAGCGAGATAAGATGGTATAGGAATTGAAGCTGCGATGCTGCGATCATCAGAACAATGCCCAGAAGGTGCATGGCACTGGGGTAGATGATTCCTGTTGCGTGAAAGGAGGATAGTATCTCACCTCTTACAATCTGCGTAACAGCCAATTCATAGGGAGTATCGAGAAATGTAAACAACGTGGTCATCTTCGTAAATTCCGGGTTCATGTGATAGGAGAACGGGAAAACCAAGTTGGTAGTCGGGACTGCTGCGTAGCTTTGAATGTTAATGTTATGCCTCAAAGTGAATCGTAATTAGCCATGTGCTTGACACTAGGTTTGAAATTGAGATGGTTTCTCCAGACCAAACCTATATCGTATATACGACTTTATTCGCAAAATGCGTCAACATCGCCTTTATGATACTTGGTAGACGGTGAGAGAGTCAGAGAAAGTTCAGCAAGTGATTTTTCAAAACGATGTGCACAATGTAGGAAAGGCTGATGCAGAGTCTCAGTGGCGTCACCACAGATTCTGAGCAAGCAAAACCTTTCAGAGAAGGAAGGGTGATGGAAGGAAATTCAAGGTAGGTTTCTCGGAGCAAAGCTCCGACTCAAGTCCCCCTCTGAGAACGCCAGGTCCGCCACTTGCATCCCTTCTAGTCACGATGATGGTTGAAAATCCTACAGCTTTGGCGCGAGAGCTCAAGTGCCGATGAATATTGAAATGAGCATTCATTCCCATTGCAGAACCAGGAACCTGTCACCGCTCGAAACGAGCAGCGATGGTACCGTTACGTGAAAGAGACCGGCCGGACATGTTTCTCAATGTGTAAACTTTGCTGTGAGATGGCGAAAAACGGTTCCCGTTCGATGGCACCTGGCACGGCTATGGCACATATCGCCGCCACAAACGAATCTGGATTGAGAACATGGCAATTCACGACATTGCATAGGGAAATCTGAGAATGCCATCTTCTTATTCGAGGTTACCTTGCTATGGGAGAAGAATACGAGATCAAAGAGGCTGGGTTAGGGGACCGTGGTCGGGTGATACTATGGGAGTCTGTGAATCTGGGGATATCGAGGTCTACTGGATAGAAGCAAAGGCAAGGGAGCGAAATACGTTGCAGAGAACAAGGATAGATAATAGAACATTGCCGCGCATGATGAAATTAAGGGGAGATTTGGGCCTTTGATATCGAATACCGGTACGGTGTGACGTCTATGCTGTCTACTTCAGGGGCTTCAGGAGCCGGAAATGGTCAGTTGAGAGAGCCGAATAAGAGAAGCCAGACGCTAGAGATATTTTATCGAGCCACTAGCTTTACCAAATATTTACTATGGATCTCATACGTATAGGATACAGGAACTGGTGTTACATTGAGCAGGAGATCAGAGGCCAGGATGGCACATATGGGATCGGCATTGGTATTTCGGTGGCAAGTGATTCTTGTGGTAAGCGCCGAGATATGAAATTCCATACAAACAGTACCTTGAAGCTCTACGGGATAAATTCACAAGTCGACATCAAATGTTACTTTCAAGAAATCCTTAGACTGTACTAGATGGGTTGCTAGAGAAATTGAGTTAGAAATTGAAATGGTCTGATGAAACATGCCCAAGGAAACATTCCGCATTCAAGCTATTCCATACCATCTAATAATGAAGCAATTTAAGTATACGCAAGGTGTTCAAACACACATTGTATATTTTGAGACTTGCCACTCGCTTATAGCCACTTTGTTTTTAAGGTTCGAAGATCTGTTTGATCTCCCTTTCCTTAGAATTCGGATATTTCTCTATACGCCACAATTATCCATGGACTTCTTCTCGCTCACCCATAGATATCCTTTTCCCGGCACTATTTTAAGAGTATCGAGGCTGTGAGAGCAGATCTTCTCTGCTATCTGCGAAATACATATCTTGACGTCTTGCACATATGGCAGTTCCATGCTAGGGCTCCATGAGTAATGAATTGAGTATCAACCGTTCACTGGCGACGTCCATATTCTTTTAAAATAGAATGGCCACTTTCGCGTAATTTGGCGAACCGGGTCGGAAATAAAATTCCCACGTCTCCATCGAAAAGGGCCAGGGGAAACATCAGCCAAAGCTGTCAATCCCGCTTGGCAATTGTCTGTGACGGGACCTCATGGGGAAATGCTGGAGGGGCCTCCCTTCACTTTGGGCTCGAAATCTTGAAGTGGTTTAGCATCAAAGGATTCGGCCCCCGACATTGACTTATCACATACATTGAGATCTTAGTGGCTACTTGCCTACGTTGAGATTGCTCACTCTTATTTCCAAGTTCTGGTAACGGAACGTCCGGTAATTTTAAACCTTATCATTAAAATGCAGGGCAGTGAAGAAGCACTTCCGTAACCCCATTGACCAGACTGTAAGTTTCTTTGCACCAGCAACGGACACGGATCCTTTAATGTTATCGATCCCATCCCGCTTAGTGCTTACAGTATAGAGAAACCGTCGATAGATGATTCTTGCTGTACATCTAGATGATCCCGACTTGCACCGGCACATAAGGGTAATAACGCGACGGTCCGATAGGCTTATGATTGAGCTTTGCACACAGGTCTGCTTGTTGGCCACGACACCCAGAACCCTCTCTCCACCTAACATGTAGTACGAGAAAATAGTCAAAGTGGGATGGTGTTTCTCGGAGGCCTGAGCATTTCACGAGATCTCAATTGAGAACCCTATTCATCTTGCTGTTGCGTTGAGAAATCATGTTGATGCACGTTACACACTTTGTTGCTGCTCTGCCCCTGAATGCAGGAAAAAGGGGGCTTGCATATGGATCTCAGCTTGATCTTCAGGCTCACTGACGTTCGGACAAGAAACGGCCAGGCATGAGGCTCTTCAGCCTCTTCCACTCTTAATCATTTAAAAAACTTGGGTACCTCTTACCTGCGCATCACTGAGGTGGCATGCTAGCTGCCGTGTTTAAGACGTACCTGAGTCGAGGAGAACCGAGATCTCAGAGGATCAGACGACATCAAACACTGGTAAGAAGTAGCAAGCGTCACGTAGTTAGAGAAATTCTACTTTGTTGTGCTATGAATCACGTTTAGAATTGGAGGATCACCATTATAGCGGAGCAGAACTCTTGCTCCATCCATGGGTAGGCATTTCTGGGTCAGTCAGCGCACGTCCGGTCCTCCCGGAGGCCATTTTTTTTTAAGCGATTAAGGGAAGCCCCAATATATATGAGGTTTGTCCTGAACTTGAGTTTAATGTTATTACCAAAAAAATTCGATAACTTTGGAGTGCATCATCTATCTATGCCGCTGGATTGGATGTCGCCGTGATATTTAGAGATGACTCACATCATAATTTAGGAAGAAGCAAACGATCGTCTAAATAACAGGGCTAGGTACAACAGGTATGAGGCTGTGTACATACTAGAAGTGACATGGAACCCATCATGACCCGTCGGCTGGCAAATTATTATGGATTTCAGTGCAATGATGTGCAGCTTGGCGGAGCTTCATGCGATTTTGATACCGGCATGCGAGAAAAACCTGTATATCCTGCATGTTCCCATTGGGATGTGCAATATCGCAAGCTGTAAAGGAGAAACGCCAGCTCCTGGGTCGACTTAGATCCAAGCTTGAAGTGGAAGCACTTCAAACACGTAATAGGTAAGACATTTGTATCGTTCTTTTCCCTAGGCTCGGAGACCATGGTTTTGCCCAATTATCATCTGATGGCATAGAGTATCATGATTATAGGAGTAAAACTCAAAAAGTGTGATTTACAGATCTGACTATTTTATCTTCATAACTAAATGACTCGTATCGGACTTAAGCATTGGAGCATATGAATGTTATGTAAAAATTTTAAACGAGAAACACAAATATTGTAATAAATTGGTCTCCTACTTATTTTGTATGACTATATGATTATAGTATTAAACCCGATGAAAGAGGTTGAACGTATCTTTCAGTTTGAACTGTGTTCAGAGCTGAGGCGAAGTAAGCGTGATTGCTACTTACAAAGCATTTATTAACGATTTACAGTTATACCAAGATATGGCGAGAGTGTAGAAAGCAAGCTTCTTCTAGAAACTATCCAAATTTACAGAGGTTCGCAGTAACTTATTTAGGGATAGCTATTTTGGGAACCAATGGTCTTGAAATCCGGTGCTACGGAAAGTCTCTTTTTGACTTTCTCTCCTCCGGCGAAGCTGATATGAGCAAATCACAGAGCTCTCTCAGCTACTACCTGTTTAAGTGGAGATGCGCCACCCTTATGCCCTAGTCTCATTATACTGAGATGAATACGGAGTAGACAACTGCTCCGCCCACCTATCCCCTGGTGCGTTGCGCGTAAAAGAAATACCAGGTCTAGACAGAACTACAGTATGTAGGGAGGGCAATATAATGATGGTGCCATTTGATGTACGTAGTGGAAGGGTTTATTCGCAGCTTTGGTAAAGAGGATTATTGCTGTGTACTCCTCGACTCAACGTTGTCTGAACCTTATCTGCAGAGCATCTCCACAAATCAGCAATTGACAGGGCTGTAAAGTATAAGATAATCCAGACAGGGCCGGCGGAAGGGGTATTGAAAGTAGCCAGGTACTCGCCGTACCTGCTTGAGGCGAATATCAGCATTCTGGAAAAGTTAGATTCCACAGGCACCTACTCAGGTAAATCTTGACTTACGCTTACTCCTGCTCCTGCTCGAAATGGTTTAGTTTTGCTGTACTATACAAGTTGACAAGAACGAAGACGCGCAAATCCAGCAAAATCTGCCGTGCCATATGCCCTTTCCTCGATGTGTGGTTATGGTTGTGATGGATATTCTGGCTGCGCTGAAATTGTGTGCCTGTCGGTAGCCCTCTGGAATGAGTAAATACGTAGTAAGCAGCCGTATATACGATGTCCAGCCGTTTCTAATCCCGAGCGCGAAATTAGAATTTTGCATTCGTGTAGCCGTTGTAATACCGTAAACGTGCGCTCTGTACTTGACCCGTCTCCCGTCCATCAGGAACTGCACGGTTGAAAACCCCTGTGACGCGGTGGTGGTCGCTATCGCCAGATCCAGCAAGGCGCGAACCGGTCCACCGCCGTTGGGGGGTTTTGGGTCGTTTTCGCTTTGCCGCCATCATCCCATATTACGAATTGGCGTTTTGTGGGCATCGCAGGCCACGCATGCACAGCTCTAAAGACTGACGCGACGCAAAGTGCCCTTGGTGCCTTTCTTCATTGTCTGCGGTACCTGGAAACTCCGGACCATCCCATCGATACCTTGGTAATGCACAGTACTGTATCGCTGCAGTAGACAAGTCAGCATCGCGAAGAGAGAGTAATACCACGTCTACCTGTCACCCTCCGCTCTCCTGAGAAGAGAGATTGGCACCAACAACAATTTACTCCGTTATCCAGCCATCCGGTGTCGTACCCAGATAGAGAGAGAGAGAGAGTATCAATCAACTCAAGGTTCACCTCATCCTGGCGTCCCATCTTTCACGAACCTTCTTCTACACCACCATCACCACCACCACCACACACGATTTTAACAAATAATAATAATAATATCGGCCCACGCCTGTCAATGATCCCCGTTTTCTGCTAAAGGACCCCCTACAGTGTCCAACCCAGCTACCAGTGCCAGCATCAAGGCTCTTCATATTAGCGTTCATAGTGGCGACAGGATCATTCCAAGGTACATCCGCTGCTAAGTCAGCATTGTTGGCCAATTAGCATTTCAAATTCCCATCGGCCGCGCCTTTTTCATTTTCGTCCCAGTACGCGAACGAACATTGTCTCGCCATCCACGCCTCTTCGCTCTTGCACGCCTACGACACCATTCCAATCCAGTCCAGAGCACACCAGCTCGTTTTTTATCAACACATTCTTTTTCCGCCCACTTACGCCTGCAGCCCTTCTGCAGCTCGAGATCGGCACATTATTCCTGGTCCCTCACCCTCGTTAGAACGAACCCAAGACCCTCGACAACCTTCACAACCACAGTAACCATCCTTCGTTTATAAAGCGGTTCATTGACCCTCACACCCTAACGTACCGATCTAACGCTCACAAGAGATTTGTGGCGGCCATTTAACATTGAAGAGGAGTCGGTGTACCTGACAACAGCGAACCAGTTGGACCAACGCTCCAGCTGCTGCTGAAGTCTCGAGTATACACGCCCACTTTGAAACATTCCCTATCTGGTTACGATGGCTCCATCTCCTCCACGGCTGAGAATTCTTTCAGGTAGGCCCCTTTTATCCCATTCATTCTACCATCCTGTTCCCACCCCACTTAGATCAGCAGGTCTCGAAGTCCTAGATATATTGGCCTCTGCCGCTCTATGTTTTACAGTCGATTCTTTCCTTGGCAGACTGTGTGCCAGTCATTGTGCTCAATATGGAAACCAGTTCTCTAATGAAGGTGTGTATAGTTGGCGGCAATGCGGTATCAGCTTTCTTGTCTTGGAGACTCCAAGCTACGAACGCCTGTGATGTAACATTGGTGTGGAAATCGGGGTTTGATGCTGTACACCAGTACGGTATCTCGTTCAAGTACGTCCATACCCCATCGTATCTCAATGGCTTATGACAGGCAACTGATGGCGTTAAACTACAGATCTACGTCTTTCGGCAATGAAAGGTTCAAGCCACGACATGGTATGCCCTCTATGAAAACATTGTACAAATGGATTACTGATAGCTATGGATAGTGGTTCGTGCGCCTGAAGAAGCAGCAAATAACAAGGATGGTGCTTTCGACTATGTTTTGCTTTGCGTGAAGGCCCTCCCAGATGTTTACGACCTGGCGGCCGTCATCGAATCGGTTGTTACACCGCAGCACACATGTATACTTGTCAATACTACACACACATTAGGAGTGGAGTCACATCTGGAAGCAAGGTTTCCTAGCAATGTTGTACTATCCCTCGTCTCGGGCGCCGAAATAACACAGTTGGGAGCGAGTGAGTTCGAACATAAGGCCTCTACAGAAATATGGGTTGGGCCAGCAAACAAAAACCCTTCGATGCCTAGCACGATCCAAGGAGATATGGCGGATGCTTTGGCTATGACTTTAAGTAGTGGCCAGGTAGACTGCCACGTTTCAACCAATATTCGGCAGCAACAATACGAAAGAATGATAGGGTATGTATTAGTGTTTCTGCGATAAATTCACATGAAACTAACAAAATCTACCAGCCCAATCGCATTCCATCCTCTCAGTGTTATTTTTGATACACCCTCACATGCTACACTTCTGGAGAAGGTCGGCGTGAGAGCATTAGTCTCTGATATTTTTGATGAGCTGCTCTCCATTGCTGAGAAGCAAGATTGCAGCTTTCCCGCTGATTTCAAAGAGAATACTATAGTGGATATGCTCAAGCCCGTGGAAGCCAATAGCATTATGTACCAGGACTTCGCAGCGAGGAGGCCGATGGAAGTCGAGACATACCTCGGATCGCCCATAAAGCTCGCCCAGTCGGTCGGTTTAAAGGCACCTCGAATAGAAACTCTTTACACCATTCTTCACAATCTCAATCTTGTCAACCAACAAAGGAAAGATTTACCATTACAATCTCCCATGCCTGGTGTACCGCCTGCCAGGCTGTCTTCTATGGCCTCACCTAGACAAATGAATGGTCCGCCCATGAATGGCAATGGGCCAGCTCCGAGAGGCGGAGGGAGAGGGAGAACATCATCCATGACAGGCCCACAACCAGGAATGAGAAGAGGCCCTCCGCCAATGAACGGTGGACCTCCCAACGGTTATGGGCGGCCGATGATGAATGGAAATGGTTATCCAGGTCCACGAAATCAATCCCGAAGAGGGTCAATAGAAGGTGACCTTGAAGAGTTTAGTCATGTGGTACTGTACGATGATATTCCAGAATCTGGCGAGTCAAATTATGGAGACGCCTCTGATCTTGCACTGAGAGAACGCGAATTAATGTTGAAGCAACGTGAATTAGCTTTGAGAGAGCAAGAGATGCGAATGGGCCGACGAGGTCCGCCTGGTCCACGTATGCGGGGACCTCCAACACCCTCTATACGTAATGTAGGTTACGATGATGATGATGATGACGACTTCATTGACCCAGCAGATCTCCCTGCGCAGCCGATGATCGATCCAGATAGTTTTGATATGATGAGTGTTACTTCGCGCCGGAACAGAAAGGCTCCCAGTGCTAGCCAGCTGCGGAAAAATCCAGAACATGATAACGGCTCGCAAGCTGGAGGACGCGGTCGTGGTGGTTTTATGCGCCCTAATCAACCAAGAAATCGATCAAGTGCCAGAATAATAAGCCAGGTGCCGGGCTTGCATGATTCCATCATGGATGATCCGCTAATGGGGTATTCTTCTAATCGTTATGGTACAGTTGACCGGAAGACCATGGGGCAGGAGTCAAGAACCAATTCTTTAACAGCGGAACGGCTTGACGAGTTGCAATTTAATGGACAAGCAAATGGACAAGCTGGACCGTATCCACGTCGATCTAGCAAGTCGCCGGGCGACCCTTACAGTCCTCAGATGGGGAGGAACGGGAGGCCATCACCACCAAATGGTTATCACACTCCTGTAAATGGTCGGCCATCACCTCCAGGGGGAATGAGACAGCCGGTGCCTAGGCATCCGCCGGGACAGGGCAATTCCGTTGCGCCGCAACAAGTTGAGCAATATGCTGGGGTGAGCGCCCTCCATCCACCTAAAGGTCCTATGAAAAATGTACGAAGTCTGACGGGTAGTGTGAGTGCTAGCGCGGGGAGTGGTGAAAGTGCCCACCTAGAATCCGAGCCATCCGCGAACAGCAGCCAGAGCAGTTTTGGCCCTCGACCACCAATGGGCGTACGATGAATACAACCGAATGACTTAAGAGAAGGCGAGGTCGATCATATGTGTAATTGAGGACAGACGGCATTATATCCTTTCTGGATCTGCTCACAGAACTTGAGGTCCATTTCACGCTTATTAATTTCCCTAATGATTAGCCCCTTTCTATTCGACTGCCACCGTCTTCAAAGACTTCCATATCGACATCTTCTATTCTCCTTGAATGTCTTCGTTTGTGGGCATTGGAGTACTACATGAAATGTGTCCGCGAGACGAGATTTCGTGGATAAATAATGATGACACCGGGATAGATTTGGGAAGGCTTTAGCCCAAAATATAATTTAATTCCTCCTATTAGGAGCGCAGTACATACGAAGCAACACGACCTACACAATTCGGCATTTTTTCACTTGTTCGGTAATATTGCATTAGGAACGGCGTCATTGAAACCCACACAAAATTAATTTCTTCTGGCCCTGATAAACCAAACTCACTGGTTTGGTCTTCAGTACGTGGTTGAGTCCTTTGCAAAAGGACGGGTAGACTGTTAAGAGATATGGGAAATGGATTTGCTCACTCGTTTGGGGAACTAGGAAGCGCTAGGTTTTAGATCCGAGAGCGTAGTAACAAGGGATACTGGATGGTTGACGACGATCTTACGATGGTAGAAGTTGTATAGAGGCTTTGGCTTTGCCGCCGTTGAAATAAGGTGCCTCAACTGCGAAAAGTCGTCTATTTGCAGCGCGAAATACGAGAGTTTTCTGGACTTTGATATCCATTCAGATGCATACATGTATCATGTGATTTGCTTTTCGTGATATGTGATTAAATTATATATGTCTTGTTGGAACAAGCTTTTGAGAGAACTTGTTGGCGGGGGAGGTTGTGTGGATCATTCCTCTATGTTTTTCCTTTTACTACTTGCCAAGGTAGCATTGCTTTGAAAGTCTTTAACTTCGTTATAAGACAGAATACCTTAAGGATATCTATCTTACGAACTACAAAATGAGAGTCCTTGCCTTACATGGCGCTATAGTATTGCTTCACTATATATCAAGCCATAGTTATTGTCACTTAAGAAGCAAAAAAAGTTTATAGTTGATGCATTAGCATGAATGTAGTCACAATTTGTAAAATTATTGATGCCCCATCATATCCAGAAAGCTCCACCGGTTAAAATTTTTGAAACCATCGACCGAGTACTAAGCATAGGTATATTTTAAGATCACGAATGTCATACTGATCGTCGACTGTAGTCCTTGAGAAATGGACCCATGTGCAGTTGTAATTAAAGATTACATAGATAAGTATTCATGGAAGATGGCTGGCCCTTACCTTCACCGGTATCAGCGTGGGATCATGGCGACTTTGACACCGCCGGTAGCCAAGGTTATATTGAAGTTTTCAACCCACTCGCCGGGATCACGGTTTTCAATGGCGCGAAATTCCTGGAGGAGGCGGATGATGGTGTAGCTTGCTTCTGTGAGTGCGAATTGTTGGCCGACGCATATACCTAGGGTCGGGGTTAGCGAGGGTAGGAATTGCCAGGGAAGATTGCTAAGGAAGAGGCAGATGATATTTGTTTGAGACGAGTTGGAAGATTGACTTACGCGGTCCGCCATTGAATGGCAAATATCCCCACCCGGGTCGAAGACCCTTTTCCGGCACCCATCGCTCCGGCTTGAACTCGAGGGCATCGGGTCCGTAAATGTCTTTCCTTCTGTGCATAGTGTATACGCTGTATGAAACGAAACCTCCTTTTGGGATATATACGGGGGAGAGGCCATCTGGCCCTCCGCCTCGTGGAATGGTTGTGGCTTTGTTGGCTACTCTAGTATTCTCGGGGACCACGGGGTATAATCGGAGTGCTATGTGCAGAGTCAGTACGTTATTCGACTCAAGCACGCAAAGATGTGACTAGGATGTAAGAGCCACCTACATTCGGTAAGGAGATATTTCAAGTACTTCATCTGCTTGATAGTTTCGTAATCCGGCTTCTTGCCATTCAAATCATCGATTTCGAGCTGAAGTTTCTTCCAGATATCAGGACGCCTCGCAAGGACATGAAATGTATGGCTGAGTAGACTAGCCGTTGTATCTCTCCCAGCCAAAAGAATGTTAAGAGACTCGTCACGCAATTGCTTCGGATTCCTCGTTACCTTCGCCGTCTCAGTCAGGAAGACATATCTTCCGCCGTTCACACTAACATTCTTTTCCGAGTCCATTGGGTCAACTTCTTTTAACACTTTGTCAACAATCTTGTCCACGAAATCGTGAACAGTCTTGCAGTTCTTTCTAAAATCGTCATTGGAGAAATATCGGCCGATTGCTCCAAAGTTGTTGCCTTTCCCAATCGAAACCTGAGCAGCATCAAAAGCTTGCCCAAATCGCAGCTGGTCAGAATCTTCAGAGCTTAGAAGAGAGTTTATGGATTGTCCGAAAAGGAATTCCGTAGCGGAGTCAAGTGTTAATTGGAAAAAGAGAGTCTGAATATCAATCGTAGATCCATCTCTGGGGATCTTCGATATCATATGTTGTATGTGGGTTTCGAAGTTATTCAAGTCCGCTACTTGGGCTCTTGTGAAATTGGGGCGAACAAGTGCCTAGATACATCAGTATCTCTATCTCCTCACCCGTTCTATATCCGAACTTACGCGGCTATGTTCCCAATGCGCACCGTCAGTTGTGAAAATGCCACTTCCTAGAAGCGGCCCGAAGGAATCCAGTCGACTACCCAGCCCGAAATCCTCAAATTTGGTTGCCAGAATACTTTTGACATTTTCCGGATCTATTGTCTTAATAAATGTGTTCCCCATAAGGGTCATCTGGAAAGTTTCTCCATTTGCCTCCGTCCTTTGGCGCGAATCCTCTAAAATGGTTTTCTTTCTTTCAGATTCCTTTACCTCTTTCAAAAGTCCATAGCCAATGATCCGTTCAGATTGGGGAAGTCGATGCGGTAGTTTGCAGCCATTTTTCTTGATAAACCTTCGTGCTGCGAAATAAGAGATAACTTTTTGGCCAGCGTATAGCGAGACCAGGGCAGCAAAAGCTAGCAAGAACATATCATGCATCATTTTCGTTTTGTCTGTGAGAGTAGTGTTAGGTGAACGAAAATAATATGATATACATGTGGAGCTTGATATTTAGGAACCAGTATAGTTGCAGCTGGATTAAGAGTTGGACAACAATAACAGAAGTAAGTCAATGGCTAAAAGTAAAGGAGATGAGTACCAAAATATGTGCCTGACGGATGGAATCACAAAAAGCAGTGAATCTCGAAGGTGGAAAGTGGAAAATGGAATATGGTTGATTGTGAGTCAGCTTGTGTTGATGAGTTGCAAGACTATTTGTAAGCTCTCGCCTGGCAGTTACAGCAGTCGAAAAGTTACAAAACTCTGAGCTGAAGAAAACAAAGATTCCCCTTTGTTTATGGCAGCACAATTGAGAGTACAATTGTAGTTGCCTAACATAAATGAGAAGATATGGAGAGAATTCCAAGAGTGTTACGCAAGCTTCTTTAATATCTCCGAGCCCCGACTCTCAATCGGCTTGATTTGAAAATGTAACAGGTCCACTCTGCAAGGTTGCGTGTGACCTGGCATGCATTTTGGAAACCAGAAAACAAAAAGGAGAGGAGGAGTAAATAGAAGATGCCGAGGTTGGGGTCATTCAGTGGTGATTCATTGGATGGAAGCTGATAGCGGGCTAATTCACCTTGATCAACGCGGGATTGTGATTCACCGGCTTAATATCATACTACAGAATTCAAGAAGTTCGGATTACAATAAGGTTATCCTGAAGCGGCTATGATTGGTTTGTTCGTACTTTGCCATCAGGGATTAATTAGCGTCGTAATGAATTAAGTGGAGCACGACGTTGAGTCAATTTAATACCAAAGTATATACTACCCATCATACTTCTACTGTACAGTACTACTATGCAATTATGCACGCTAGTAGTAGGACGTATGGTGAGATGGTGATCGTATTCTTCAATATCGGAATCTAACCTGGTGGAACTACATATACCTCAATCAATCATGCGTCTCCTGGTCATGCGATTTACTGCAGGAGTGCCTCAAAATCGTGAGCACAGTTAGGCCGGTATTAAGATGCGAAGAGTCCAAAGTATTTAGAAATTTATTGTCTACCTGACTAGCAATATGAATATCACACAAAAACGCTATTGCGTCCAATCCTTATTTCTGCTTCCACCCTCCAACTACCGCAAGTAGTTTATATGGAATATGAGATTGCGCTTTTGTGGTAAATCAGCCATGAGATTCAAACAGAACCCAAAGCACATAACATCTAGATTCAAAGAGCTGGTTTTTGCTAACATTTTCGAAACTTTGTACTTTGATATAATAGAGTATTGAACGGATTTGCATCATAGCCCTCGGGTCCATAAAGATAACGCAATGTTGACGGGACATGTGCACAAGTGGTGAGAACTTCGCTTCTTCGAAGTGCGAAAGCCAACAAGCTTATGTTGGCTCATCTTCGGTCTCTATTATTTGTTAGAAGCCCCTGTATTTAGAATGCAGCAGAATTGTTGGAGAAGTGAGCATATGATGAGGTGTATTACGCTGACTCGAATCTACCGCAAGGGCACCAGATGCCCTGCAATATAAGTCTCGGATATGACCCTACACTTTAGCTTCTTGACATTTTTATCTACATGTCACGGTTGTCACTTGTTGAAGTTGTAAGATGAATCGACATTGTCCTTTGCTCGTTTTACTTGAGCTTGTCTTGCATACTGATATATGTGGGAGATCAGAATGGTTACGTCCGAAGATTATTCTCAAGAACTCGGAACCTAGAACTCTCATGTCAATTAATCTATTAGGAGATTCGAACTTGACAGGTATTACAATTGAAGTTTATATCGGAGTGACGAAAGAACTATTTAATATACGCTCTGACTACATACTCACGGAATTAGCGAGCCCCTTAAACCCAGTTTAAATCCGAACAAATGCAAACAATAGTATAAAGCTCTTACAACATACCATCCAATTAAGTTAAAAACACAGGTTTCTCTTCAAGCATACCATTTTGTAAAATCATATTTGATAAAATGGAGCAACCTCCTGTATGGCTCATCACGGGTTGTTCCTCCGGATTTGGAGCCAATCTCGCCCTTCTCGCACTGAGAAACGGCCACCATGTAATCGCAAGCTCACGCAGCCCAGCCAAAACCCCAGAGCTCGTAGCTCAGGTGAAAGGTCTGGGTGGAGCATGGCTTACTCTTGATATCTGCAGCTCCAACCTATCCTCTGTTGTTGAGTCTGCGACACAGATCTACGGAAAGATTGATATCCTGGTCAACAATGCTGCTTACTGTCTTCTCGGAGGGTTCGAGACCTTCACGCACGTATATACTTAACCTGTTCCAAACCTAGGGCTGATGATAGTAGCGAGAAACAATGTCGTGATCAAATGGAGACTAATTTCTTCGCCCCCATGAACTTGATCCGTTTTATTCTCCCAGCGATGCGTGCACGCGGAAGCGGAACCATCATAAACATGAGCAGCACGGCCGGGATTGAAGCAAAACCTTCACGCACGCTCTATTCAGGATCGAAGTTTGCACTCGAAGGGTTTTCCGAGGCTCTGCACGATGAAGTGAAACCACTGGGCATCAGGGTTCTCTTGGTTGAGCCTGGAGCTTTTCACACTTCGTTTCCGGGAAATGGGATGTTCGGATCGAAAGAGATGCCGGAGCAGTATGAAGGCACCGTTTTAGCGCAAATGGTACAAGGAATCAAGGACTTTGCTGGGGGAAGTATAAAGTTACCAGGAGACGTGGAAAAGGCCGTGCAGGCAATTTGGGATGTGGTGATGAAAACTGGACAAGCAGAAGGAATGGAGGAGTTCGTAAGATTACCATTGGGAAAGGATGGGAGTGCGAGGTGGGAAATTAAGCTGGAGCAATTGAAGAGGAATTTGGATAAAACTGAGCACATCTGGGCCAATACTGACCACGATATCTAACATTAAGATTCTGGTGGCATTTGTGAACGAAGGTTACTGATATTTTCAAGTCTAAGTATGAAGAGGGCTATATCGAAGCGACAACCACTATAGTCGTAGTTTCAAAGCTCAATTCTTCTGACAGCGTGACGACCTTACAATATGATATGTTGGGGATGGTGTCTCATTCTTGTCTAGTCGGCAGGAACCGACGTTCATATCCTGGCGTTAGTATAAGCAACCTTTTGGATCCGATCCACTATACTATATATATTATAACTTTCCGCACCCGCTATTGATCCTCAGAATTGATGATGCATGAGTTCAATCACGCCACTAGTTGTGTGTTGGCCAGCGCATCTGAAGATGTCCTTGAAAACGTTTCTTCCAAATCCCCCATAGAATGGGAATCCCCCATAGAATGGGGGAGGAAAAGAAGAAGTATCATAGCATGACACTTTCCTGCATCCGTTGTGTCTCTAGCAACAATAAAATCGTGATACAATAATGACCTGGTTCGGATTTTACTCTTTAAACACGAATTCTTCATCACACAAAAAGCTTTGGCGCATCAATTTCTAGGCTACCCAGTCACCATATGCTGTTCAAGATCCGCTGGTGAAATAGCTGCCTCCACTAATCATTGATTCTTTATTGACTGCTGTGATAGCATTTGAGGGATTTTCAACTAGCAACATATTCTGATACCTACATGTTTTGACACATGGAATGGCTGCGATTCCACAGCTCTTGACGCAAGACCGTTCACACGAATCAAGTCCTAGCAAGCACTCGAACAGCCACCACTTATCATCTAATAAGTGGATAAGCAACGAGCGGTCAAGTAAAATCAGAAACAAGCATAGGAAAAGCTTATCGCAGGATTTTCCAGGTCCACATTACGATGTCCACTGCGGTTTCTTGGCCTCAAAAGACGTGACAGGGAAACTTGATCTAGAACTTGGAAACAAAACCGTCATGAATAATCTCTAGAGCAGCCTCCGAAAGCGCTGCGTGTTTGCGGTAGATAATTCATTCTTTGTTGTTCAAGAAGGCCGATTCGTACATAACCACGTTATCCTTCAACTTGATTCCCGAGTCATGTCCAAGGGGCAGTGACGTCGAGCATACCTTGGATAATACAAGTCATGGTTAGGTTGAATTGTTCATGATCCAAGACCGCCTTCACCATGATAATGCCGTAGCTACTTGAATAGCACGGCGCCGAGATTTACCGATTGCGAAAAGGCTGAAAAAGGAGATGAGGAGACGGGGTGGTTGACAGTAGTGGTGTAGAGTACCAGTAATCACCGGCGAAAAGGTTTCTGGCTCCTGTCATGCACATGTTGCATGTGCGTGCGGGCGATCCACACATGGACAGGCCACAATCGCTCACACTCCCATCCACTTCTACGTCCACTTCCTGGTGGGACTTCTCCCTACCCGTCCGCCCACTCGTAACTATCTTGACGCAGGAGAGGATGCCATTGTGACAGAGATTAGGATGAGAAACGAACCACAGGACTTTGAAAGACGTAGAAGGAGACATAGGCGGAGGAACAGTGGACGTAGATCTTGATATGGTTTAGCAAACCACCTGTCACCACCACCACCACTCGACTCAACTCCGTTTGCTTGGTGACATAGTTGCATTGCAATATAGTATAGTACCGCAACGTGTATATATATACGGCGCCAAAGCCAAGAGGCGTGGAGGCTTTGGTACTCGATGATGCATCCGCGTCTAACCAAACAATTGACCCATTGCTCCTGCAAGCAACCGGGTATGGCAAAGCTGAGGCGGCTGATGCAAGGTCTCCGTCACCCTTATCGCTCGTTCCCTGTTGTTCCTAGAGTGTTTTATATGAATTGTGCAATGCCTATCAGTCAGGTACCGGTGGGTATTGCTGCGGTCAAGTTCGGCGGTACTGTATCTTTTTGTTGACCCCCACCAGCAGAAAGTGAGTTGTGTATGGTGAATAGCGCAACCACGCTTTCTGCACGCTCTGTCCATCAGATGTCTCGATACACCCAAACCACAGAAGGATAGGACCTGATTGAAACGTCTCACCTGCACCCATGAGCTCTTTGCCTTTAGACCACAAGACAAACGTTGAGGTATCGAACAAGTGATCGAGACATGATAGGACGTTATGCCCCATTAGGTTCTACCCGAAGTTTAAACCGTTGATTAAGCCCTGTGGCGGAATGAATTGCCCCTCCATGGTCCCGTCGTAGATTTGTATGTGACGTGCTAATAGAGTAAAGGCCTGCACCAAGAGTCTTAGTTTACCCTATCTCCTCCGATATCTTGCGACCTAGCTTCGTCTCGTCTTGACCTTTGCATCGCTTTCTTTCTCTATCCCCTTCAAGTCAGAATCGCATTGAATCAGCATTCGCAAGAGAAGATTTGGTGGACTTCAAAGCCTGCTGAGATCTTATCGTGTCACTTTTCAAACTTCACCCCCACAACTGCTTGTTCCCTTACTCAGCCTACTCATTGGCAACTTTTCCCAAAGGGTGAGCCTCTCGCCAGTCAATCATCGAGGAAATACATGGAATAGTACAGAGACATGCATACCTTCAATCCTTTTGGAGCGGTCACTGGCAGAACTAGCGCGACCCTCTTCGAAATACGGTATGTTGGTTGTGGAAGATGGTGTAGTCGAGTCTGCTAATACGACATAGCCTTGACAATGACATTATTGTTCTTCGAGGAGCCGAAAATGAAGCCTCAAGTCAACTCTTGAAGGGTGTGGTATGCGATTTCTCCTATACCTTTTGCAATTGTGATGTTGACTAGGTGTTTAGGTAGTCTTGTGTTTACCCTCGCCGCTAAAAATCGAAGATGTGCATCTAAAAATGACTGGCTCTCTAAAAATCGGCTGGTCTGAACAACGTGTTACACCCACCGGTGTGTCGAACAACAAAGTCGACAGGACAACCGAAATATTCTCACACAAATGGGCACCCTTCATAACAGCTCCGGCCGGATCATCTTCGAGAGTTCTGCAGGCCGGGAACTACGAGTGGCCGTTTGAACATGTCATACCCGGTACAATTGCTGAAAGCGTCGAGGGCTTGCCGGAGAGTCATATTGTGTACAAGCTTAAAGCTACAGTTGCGAGGGGAAAATTGGCCTACGATTTACACGCTTACAAGCCTGTTCGCATTGTAAGGACGCTGGATCCGTCTGCATTGGAATTGGCACATGCTATGACGGTTGAGAACGTATGGCCCAACAAGATCGAGTATCAGCTTGAGATTCCTCAGAAAGCTATTATTTTCGGAACCTCGATTGACATTTCTATGAGGTTTACGTCACTTCTGAAGGGATTGGAAATCGGACAGATAAAATGCGTCTTGATAGAAACTCAGGAATTTAGTCTCGCAGGTCAAAGTGCTCATTCAGAGCGGTACTTCAAAAATTCAAGAGACATAAGTACATGGGTGAGTAATCTTCAATTTGAAAGTTCCCATAGGTTTTCAGCTCTCGAGACAAGCTCATGAATCCCCATCAGTACATCTTGAGAACATAGCCTGTGGGACTGAGATTTCTTTTACTTGTTTTAGACCAGGCAATACTAACTTCTTCGTTTTAATCCAGACCTTTCAATTGAATCAGGAAGAGCACTACCACGATATGCTGAACGACAGTGGCCAAGATGGCTGGTCTCTGAAAGAAAGCATGCCACTTCCCAAAAAGCTGGCAAAATGTATGCAGGATGTGGATGTTCTTGGTATGAAGATTCGACATAAGGTGAAGTTCAACATTGCTCTACACAACCCTGATGGGCATATTTCAGAAGTTAGTATTCCCATTTCCTGACCACGAGTTTAAAGCTGATAATTTTAGCTGCGTGCTACTCTACCTATCACTATATTTATATCTCCAAACATGCCACTGAATGCGGATGGATGTCTGGTTGATCAAACTCCACAGAGCACGCAGTCGTCCGATCGGGGCGCACATGCACCACCACTTTATGGAGATCATGTTCTAGACCAGCTTTATGCCGACATGGACCAGGCTGGCTTGATGACACCTGCTCCACGATCTGGAGGAAGCACTCCGTTCTTTGCTCAATCACGATCCGGCTCTTCTGAAAACCTCGCCTCACTCAACAGTGCTGTTGAGGCAAACGGAGCCGTTCCCCCGGCAGACCTGAACCAAAGGCTCCAGGAATTAAACCTACACTCCCGCAATTCCAGCTTTCTACGCATGCACCGAAATCCAAATTCCGGAGGAACCACCCCACTCGAACGGCACCATCCAGACCATGAAGGAAGCTACTTTGATTGGTCCCATGCCTCAAGCCAACCTTTGAGCAGAAGAGTAAGCGAAGAGGAAGACCATCCAGTGTCAAATTTTACTAGTGGACAACACACACCAGAGCATAGGGAGAATGATCCCGACCTTCCAGATCTATCAAAAGTGCCTTCATATGCCACAGCAGTGAAGGCACCTGCGAGAGGCATGAGCTATTCGGCAGCGTTACCCGATTACAACACCGCGGTATCAACGCCTTCGAGCCCTAACCGAAATATGAGTTATCCATCCACGCCGACAAATGGATCACTTCCAAGGAGAGGCATAGACAGGGGTGTACATACGCCGATAGGTGATAGTGACGCGCAGCGGAGGCTGCTGATGATACGTAATAGAGAGCGGGCTCATTGATAGATAGGGGCGGGTTTTGGACATAGAGGTTGAGCATAAAATGGCGCATCTGGTTATGATAGAGGTTATGTTCTAATGGCATCAAGGGCGGCGTTTTGAGCAATCGTAGAATATGGTTCCGGTAATACGTAGATATAATAACGATGTAACTTCGCTATACACTAATCAAATCACAACTCCTAATTACCTTGCAGCTTTGGCCTGAATTCGGAGGCTAGTCGAAATTGGGTCAGTTAAGAGGCGACAAAAAGGATGAATACTCACTACATCTTTTCCGAAATCGATATTAGTTACACTCTGAAGTACATGTGTCAAATTCAGACAAATGCCATATAATTATTTTATTAAATCTCGATTTTACTGCCCGCTATGCAACCAGGGTATCTCCAACAAACGCCGTGTTAAATGCAATGGCTTTTTCAACGCCCATGTAAACACCATGAGCCACAGGCTGATCTATTTACCTTGGCTCGTAGGCTCGTTCTCTGCTTTGACTGCCGCAATTCTAAGTCCTTGAATCTTCTTCATGATGTTATCCACATCGACTTGATTGACCGCATGTCCCTGAGCCTGAGCAATAACTAGCCCTTTTGCCTCTGTCAGAATGGCTTTGTCCTCCTCCGACTGCCATGGGGCTGTCTCTACTAGCTCTATAGCCTCTTGGATTTTCCATTGGGCTTCTTGAACATCTTCTCTTGCTCCCCTATTCATACTTTGGTCCGCCAACGCGATGGATTCTGCGATCTTACGTTTTATCTCTTCCGCTCCATGCTTGATATCGTCAATTCTACGTGTGTCAGGGTTGATTGTCTGTTGTGATGTCGCACCACTTGCGTGGAAATCCGCTTGAGCTTGAGCCTGAGCTTGTTTTAATGGCACTAATTCTCTCACATACTTTTGAGCTTCCTCACAACCTTCCATAACGTATTTAATGGCAACCGTAGCTCGTTCCTTCAGATACTCGTTGTGGCCATCATAGACGCAACAGTTGAGCAACGGCATAATTCCTCCTCTGTCCAATAGCTGTTTCTGTACAGTGGCGTTGCCAGCTCCGTTCCGACGTCCACCGACAGGAGCTACAAGAGAGGCTAAGATTACCAGAATCTGATTCTTAATACCAGCCCATGGGAACTTGTGAGGTGTGTCATGAAGTGGGGGGATATTTGGCTGGATCCGAGGAGCTGGATTACCTTGAAAATTGTGACCGTGAGTTGGATCAGTTCCATTAGTTGCAGGACGGCGTGGAAGCGGGTCAACTAGAGGCTTTCTGTCAACTCCAGATTCGAGAGACTTCAGCAGGGCGATCAGTTCGTATACTGCTTCCCATTCAATAAGCAAAGGGCGCATCTCGGAAATATCAGCAATTACAGATATCAGATCAAGATACTGAGATAGGCCGTCTTTCGCTCGTTCCATATCCCAGAGATCGACCGGGAAGTCAGCTGGATCACTATGCCCAGCTTTGACCTGAGACTGAGCATATATAAGCGCCATACAGTCTGGTACAACACGAGTGCGGAAGTAGTTGTATAGAAAGTGGATGAGCTTTGCGTCACGGTTGTAGTCTCTTACATCGTCGTAAATTGGGCTATCTTTTCGCGCTCGGAACATGTAGTTGATCAAGCGTAGTAAGACAGTCTGAGCAGGTGAAACTATATCCTTCAGGATTCGCAATGAGTTCCAAGCGTATGGGAGAAGTGCATTATGGTGAAATGCCTCGATAATCTGTGCTGTAATTTGAAAAATGAATTGTTGGTCCGTCTGTTCCCAAACAGCTATGAAGACTAACATCTCCCGGAGGAGATTTTTGCCGCAATCGAGAGCCAGAAACATTTTGCATCGTGTCTTTTGAAGATTTTCGCCTGCAGGGGTAAGTCCGGATCCCATTGAATCAACAATACATGCTTTCACGGTCATATGAAGAGCCTCAATCTGCTTAGTATCGAGAATATTTGGTATCTCAGTCAAAAGTCCTCGCAGTGGCCCTTCGACGTACGAATCATCGTCCTCTTCATCATCCTCTTCCTCCTCGCCGTCTTCAACATCATCTTCTCCATCGTTTGCAAGAATGGAACGGTCATCGATGGAAGGGTCTGTGATGTCAAATGTTCCCTCAGGCTGCTCCTCGCTGATGTCATAATCGTCGTCGCCAAATTGGTGTTCGTTTCCACGAGGCATATATCGATGCATAGCATTATCTTTGCATGACTCTGCACGGCTAATTGCGCCTTCGACACTTTCCATAGGTATTACCCAGCCTTCGTAATTAGCATCCCGAACATGCTTCCACCAAATATCAATTTCATGGGACACCCTGGCATACAGTCGATCTTGCTCATACTTGTCCTCGATATCAGATTTCCATATAGGAGTCTTCGATTCTTCCAAAGTATTATCTCGAGCGATCTCGTCATGAGCAAGTGGAAGTTGGCCTGGAGTAACTCCAGAGGGTACATCTAGAGCATATCTATCCAGAAGCTCGGCGGCAAGTTTATCTTTACGCGAATGTCGTCGATTCCAGTTCTTGACTTCTTCGTAGACTTTCTCAACATTTAGATTGTCAATTGGCGGCTCATTTGTTGGGTCATTATGTAGCTCCCCATCAAATAACATCTCGAACCAGAACGCCATCTTGAATCGATCGTTGCCCATCGTCCAATTATGCATGTGTTGTAAGGATGTAACTAGTAGCTTTTTATCTGTCTCAAGGTCAGCAAATTGTTCTCAAGGCAACAATTGTAACCATACAAAGCTCTGTCACCTCATTCAGCTTCCCTCTGCTCAATTCGTCCACATTCTCTCCGTCGTATCCTTTGCTGGTGACATTCACGCAAAGCACAATAAGCTCCCGTACAGCATGATCGAATTGCACAGCTGCGCAGATTTCTTGTGCCGTATCCTTGATTGCTAGCATATTCCTTGATATTACCAGTAGACTGTTCAGGAAGTGCAGGTCCTGCACAAGCAGATCGAAATTTTTGAGAATAAGGGAGGCGCTCTCTGGAGTATCTGTTCCATTTACCGTGCCATTCGGAGAGTAGGATTCATGAAGTGAACGGCTATTCAATATTGGAATCGCAAGATTGAAAATCTTCTGTAAACGCATCCAAATATCAACATTCTTCGCTAGACTCTCCCTGTCATTTAATTAGCTTTGCATGCTAATGATGAGTTCTTAAGAGCTCAAGGAGCTCTTACCTAACATCAGCCTTGTTCAAGCTTAGATCCAGTGTCTTGCCCACCATCTTCTTTACCTCTGGCATAGTCTTCGGACCAATCCCGGTCTTGGTCTCGAAATGTAGCTCGAGGGAGATTAATGCAGCTTGGAAGAACCTCTCCTCAATCGTCTGGGGGTTTCTTCTGGGCGACATGCTGCCTACTGGTTCAACTGAGAATGGAAGCAGAGCCTCCCGATGAATTTGATTCGTGCCTGCGGTTGCAGCATACATTGCGTCTCCTTAGCTGATCACCACTATCGTGGTGATTGTTATTTTGGGGAGAGTTGATGATGGGTGGTTTTGTCAGCAAGTTAGAAGTTATAAATTTGGACAAGGGTCTTACACCCCACCGGAGCGGGTGTAATTTTACCCGAAATAAACTAGCAGAATAGTACATAGAAGCCACTCACTTAATTGTAGAATTTATCGAGACCATATTAAATGTTCAAGGGGGAAATCTGGGATTTCAAGTATATCTGGACATCATTGGTTGTATTGTATATTACTAGTAGCAATGCTATGATTTTACAGCGCCTTTTCCCCATCCTTAAACAATTATACATGGCGGCCTACTTGCTTCCCTAATACGAAAGCTTTAATGATTAGCTATCTCCCTGCACAGATCCAGATGCTGTCGAGCCTTCAACAGCCTTGCCTCCCTTCTTCTTGCGAGTTCTTCTTCGCTTCTTCTTTACCTCATCACCCTTTGGTGGCTCTTCTTGTGTGTATTCATCTCTGTCGTTTGCAGCTACAGAGTCCTTCGATGAACCCTGATCCTTCAGAAATTGGTCGTTCATTTCCTCATCGGAGTTTGAGGTAGTCTCCAAAACTACCTTTCTTACTCCATTTGCTTCAACGATGTTTTCGGTAATGCTCCCACTCCGCGCTGTACCTCGCTTTCGAGGTTTGATGTTGCGAGCTTGCATAGAACCCACCGAATCACTACTACGCTCACTGTGAAGAGTAGTAAGGTTGCTAGCAGTACTCATAGTTGAAATATCTTGGTCGCTGGATTGGTTTTTGGATGGTTTGGGCGGACTTTTAGCTAAGCTGTCTGTCTGCATGTCCCCAGAGGCAGTAATGTTAGTAGTAGGCGAGAAATGATCAGTGGCTCCATATCCTTGTTGCAAGGCGTGAACACCATCTGAAGCCTCCTTTCCGGCAGACTTTAAGAGGCCTTCTCCTTCCCCACCTCCGGAGGCCGGAAGATCATGATATGCTCCATCCACTACAAGATCTGAGTATGTGGCGGACATTGCTCGAGAGTCACTCAGCCTTGTCGCAAGGCCAGGTTTGATTTTTACACTTTGGTAACGTGTTGTTTTAGGCCGACTGGCAAGATTAGAGGGTCCAAGATGCTTCAGATGCTCGCGCATATCATTCATGTTGCCTCTCACTTGGATAGTTTCCCCATCAGCGGCTCCTGCAGAGGCGCGTCTTATAAAAGTAGCTTTGGGACTTGATGCAAGAACCGAAGAGCTATTCTTTCTAGTCTCCGGTATCTTAAGAGAAGTTGTATCTTCTCTGAGGTCAATTAAGTGGTCTTCTGTGCAGTGACGTATACCGTTCTCCATGTTTCCGACAACATGGCCCCTATGCATCGCCTTTGGAGCTGGCGCCATTCTTCGGATAGCTTTATGGACATCAATATACACATCAGATTCGTCAATGATTTCCCTAAGACTGGTCAGCTAAGACTAGAATGGTTAGATAGCTACTTACTCGCCAATGAGTTCTTCGATCACATCTTCCAGTGTAACAACACCTATTGCCCCATTGTTTTCACCAGGGAATTCTGATACCAGAACCATATGAGATTTTCCTTCCTGGAAGAAATTGACAATGTCAAGGCATGAAGTTTCAGGTCTGGTTTCAGGAAGGGTAGCAAGAGCAAACTCGCTAACCATTTTACAATCTTCTGGATCGTATGTGATCAAAATCTTGACCAGAAGCATTCCAATATAGTTTTGTTGCTTGCCTGGCTCAAAAATAGGAATTCGAGAGTAGCCCGCACTCAGTATGACATTCATTGTGTCCTCGTTGAGAATCGTGTCAGATGACATGGTAAAAACATCATCCATAGGTGTCATAATATCTCCAACCGCCTTATCCTTCAAATCGAGTACAGCACTTATGATTGTGACTTCGTCTTGGTTGAGTCGGTCTGTCGGACTTGAGCCTAAAGTTTTGTGCAAGGTAACCAATGTCTTTAATCCGCTTTTCTTGTATACGGTCCCATGATCTTCACCTAACAGTTTGTCAAGGAGCTTTGCGGTAGGCCACGCGATTGGTGCGAGTAGTAACATGAGAATCCATACTGCCGGAGCCATATATGCACCTATTGATAGACCATATCTGACACATATAGATTGGGGTATAACTTCCCCGAATATAACTATCGATAGTCAGTATAAGCTATGAACTGTTCAATGGAATACATACCTATTAGCGCAGTGCTTCCTAGAACAGCAGGCCAACCACCACCAAGAGATCGATCTAGAACAATAGGCAGTGTTTCGTTGACTATGACATTGCTAAGCAAAAGTGTCACAAGAACCCAGTGTTTTCCCTTTTGTAGCAACCTGTACACCCTTTGTGCGTGCCTCTGTTCTTTGCCTTCGCCAGATGTCGCGATGACCTGCAAGTACACTCCATCTTGTCCCATCAACGCAATTGTCAATCCTGCAAAAGCACCGCCTAACAAGACAAGAACAGCAGCAACCAACAAGTAAAGCCACAAACTAGGATCTTCTGCATCTTTCTGCGGTGCCTTTTTCTTCTCAATTCCTACAAAATCCATAAGCGGTGCAGCCGCAACGGCAGACACCTGGCAGATGCCGAGATAGACAAGCCTCACTAGACCTGAGGTCCCAGGTCGATTGGGTGCATATCTGTTTTGGTATCCTCGTCGACCAGTCATTGCTGTTGTCGAGCTCATAGTGATGCTGTCTGAAAGGAAGCTCCAAAGTAGCTTGGAGCTTAGGTAATTGGACAATGCAGAATGTCAAAGTATCCCCCTTCCCAGCACCCAGCGACGCGTATTTAATAGTTATCAAAGTAACGTCAATCAAGGCATAGGTAGGTGAAAGAATAGTAATACCACGCGGGGCGTAGAGATTCTTTTGAAGTTTACTTAGCCTAGTCTGAATGGCGTGCACGGATGTGCGCTTAGCGTGACTTTTGTTGTACGCTTACACTGACAGTGCCTGAATAAGACCACCAGTTCGTTCTCTCCACAAAGCTTGAATCATGATCCAGCCACCAGCATTGCCTGTCAAGCCGGTCAAGCCAGTACGCCAATTAGGTTATTCTAATAAGACACATACTTGCCTCCACATCAATTTATATAGGCGACTCGCAGATTTACTAGGTTAAGTGACTTTCTGGAGGTTTATAGTGCACCCAGCTGTCGTACAAAGCTTCGATAAAGTTTTGAATATGCTATAGCAATAGGCCTGATTTGGATACCTTCAAGTCATCAAGTAAATTATCAAGTTTGAAATATATGAAGCATCTGTAAATGTATACTTTGGTCCGCTTCCATCACATTGTATTAATTTACACGCTACGTCAGACCAGCTTCAGACCAGCTTCGGATATTGCCTTGACTGTCGCTCTTATCCAACAATCGGACAATATGTATATTTAGCTAGATGGACTAAGATTAATACCAGACTATATTAGAGTTTGCGTCAAAGACCAAACAAGTCGGGCCAAAACCAAGCGTCACTCAAGTAGCCTGGAGACATTGAAATGAAGGGTTCATTTCGCTGTATTCTTATACTATCATCTTAAATTTATACGAAAATCTACTTCATTTAAGTTTCTGATCAAGCAAATTCCAGATAGAAAGAATAGAAAGCCTCAAGTGCTATACTATCTCACGATCAACAGGTATTGGAATTCTTCTACCGAAGTTCAGGTCGATCACAAAGCTAAACGAAGTATGCCTTATTTCTGATTCTCAAACTTGGTCACTAGTGTTCCTATATGAGGTAATATCTCAACAGCGAATTCATCGGATTCTCTGAGATACTCCTTAGGAGAAAAGGCAAATCCTACTCCTGCTGGAGTACCAGTCAAGATGATAGTACCTGGTTGTAATGTAGTTCCTTGTGACAAAAATGAAACAATCTGAGGAACTGAGAAGATGAGATCACTATTGCTCTGTCAGAGTTTGTATGATATGTTGAGGGCTCAGGCACATACTCGCAGCCACAGTCTTGCATCACCTTTCCATTCTTATAACCTTTCAGCTTCAGCTTTGCTGGGTCAGGTATCAACTCTTTTGAGACGATAACAGGTCCTACCAATTCATCAATGCCAATTTTCAAGTTTGTAATTAATACTACGTACCTATTGGGCAAGCACCATCAAAACCCTTGCTATAACTCCATTGCGATTGAGCAAATTGACTTGTGCGTGAGCTCACGTCGTTGGCAGCCGTATAACCAAGCACAAAGTCTAGTGCATTTGACTCGCTAACATCTTTACAAGTTTTTCCAATGACTATTGTAAGTTCAGATTCATAGTCACAGCAATCATCCTGTAATGAGAACTTTGGGATGATAGTTGGAGCTGGATAGGGATCCGCAAGTGAGGTCGATGGCTTCAGGAAGACCGTTGGAATTGTTGGCATGGCCATCTTGGCTTCCTTAGCATGCTGAGCATAATTCAAACCAATGCAGCGGATTGTTCCCACTTCCTCGGCTGCTAGAGGAGACAATAGGAATCTGATGAGTTCTTTCTTCCCAGTTGGCGTTCCGGGATTTAGAACTGATGTTCCGGTATACACATCACTAGTTTCAAGGTTAACTTCTGAAGAAAGCACCGACGACTGATTGTTACAGAATGCATATTACTCAAAAGTTTTGAATAGCGTTTGGTCCCAAAAACAACTTACACTTCAACATCATTCCCATTCCTCATGGATAATCCAACATCAACCTCCTCGTCAACTGGCTTGCCGATGGATACTTCATTTGTGGTTTTAGATACAAAGCGGACGAGACCTGTAGAGGAGTTATTCTGGTGTGCAGATGCAGTGATTCACTTAGCGACAACGTACGGGTAAAAGATGGAATCGACATGATTCAGGACACGAGATTATAGACAAAAGAGTCAAAAGATAGAGGGGATAATACTTCAACACAATAGTTGGTTCGGGTTATGTCACCTCGGATAAATGCCGTCTCTCCTAGCCTTCAAACTGCCCCTCACTATCGGGCCCCACCATCGTGGAACATGCCGACCAAATGGTGATGAACGTGCTAGCTCTAAGCAGTTGAGGATCTATATGTGTTTCTAGCTTCTATTTTGTTGCGTAGCTCATAAATCAATATTTTAAGTTATATGAAATCCATGCTATAGTAAATTGAATATGGCAGCTCCTCAACATTCTGGATATCTCCGAGACAATGATCCCACTAAACCTCGGTCTGATGCAGCCGTGCCATTTAGAGATATAATACCTCTTCCATCTCATCCAAAAATTGCAGGAATTTCTGATCATGATGCGTTGAGTTGGTGCGAGTCTAGACGCCAAATCGAGGCTCCAGCATGGCTCATCAATCGACTCGAGAAGAAAAACCTTGAAACTCCGTATAAAGGTTTCACAACAGATGGCAATGTGATTAAGGGATTATATAACTATGCTGAAGATGAAGAAGCACCAACAGAAGAAGTAGTGAAAGCATCGGAGATATTGTTAGATGCTTTGTCTGAAAAGCAGAAACAGGAGGTGCAGTGTGGCGAGATTGGTGATGATAACATAAGGCTATGGTCAAACCCGGAATTATACATGAATCCAGGTGTGTGAACAAACTCTAGACCTGATAGTCGGGCAACATTGTTGACAAAGTTATAAGGAGGTCTCCGCCTTGACGAAGTGGAAGAAAGGATTCAGGATTATGTTCATGCGATCCTCAAAGCTTCGTTTTCCCAAGGAGGATATGAAAAGGTTCTCGGCTGCTGCTTAACGAATGGATTTCTAGGGCAGTTGGTAAATGGGAGGAAAGTTCTCAACGAACACTCCTATAATTTCCGGCTCTTTGGGAGACCGTCGGCATTTTCTCCTTTTGGGTATACATTTTTCGGCCACCATCTCTGTATCTGTGTGGTATTTCTCGGTAAGAGGATGGTCATTGGTCCTACTTTCATGGGAGCCGAGCCCGACAGAATAGATGAAGGACCGCACAAAGGACTGCGGCTTTTTCGTACGGAGGAAATGGAAGGTTTGGCACTGATGCAAGGTCTTTCTGCTGAGCTGCAGGAGAAAGTAATTTTGAGTAAAGGGATGACAGGAGAACACTTACCAGAAGATAGGTGGAATCCATTTGATGAGAGACATCTAGGTGGAGCAAGACAAGACAATAGAATCGTGCCATATGGTAAGTAGAACACTAAAGGTCGGGGATCTATACTAACGGAAAGAAAGAGGGATGTCCAGTCTCGGAATTTCCGCCTGACAAGCAAGACTCTGTTATCAAGCTTTTCTTAGCTTTCAATGAATATTACCCTGATAAGGTTCTAGAACACCGTCTTGCACAGTTCAAAAAACATCTGAATCAAACATATTTCTCCTGGATTGGCGAATTTGGCGATGAGGATCCATACTATTACCGCATTCATAGTCCAGTTTCCTTCTTGGAGTTAGACTTTCACTGTGGAAGTATTTACGCCCATCTTACTTTCCCTCTCGAGAAACTTGCTAACCAGATTTTAGTTTTCTTGACCAACACCAGTCCTGCTCGTTGTCACATACACACAGTCAACAGATTGCCGAATAGAGGAGATTATGGGGTTGCGTTATTGGAACAATCAAGTGCTTAAGCTATTGTAATAGGATTTCCAACCACTAGTTTGGCCTTCATGCCAGAAGCGTAGTTGCACCAACTGAGAGATTGGATCTTTCTATGAACTAGTCTACTACACTATCGGCAGATTGTGTACTATACGACATATCTCAACATGAGGGCCTAATATGTATTCTTCATATATAAAAAAAAATTAGAAATCTTTGACAGACTTAGCAATAAGTATAGCTCGGCAACGTGTCAAGTATTATTATCATTCAATTTGCCGGGAAAAAATTGGCAGGACTTATTATTGGATTAGCAGGCATTCCTACATTCCTCCTAACGGCTGCCTGGTCTTTCAAATACCTGAACCAGATCACACTTTGGCAATCGATCCCGATATCCGACAGTTCATGGTGGCTCCAAGCTATACGCAGCGTCAAGGACATTGAAGATATTGGGAAGCAAACCTTGTTAATTGGACATCGGGTGCTCATAAGCAAGCTCAAGGATAAAGGGTCAAACTTGCGCTTGCCTCCTTTTGTGTAATGGAATTCTTAATTTAGGAAACTTAACCCAGCCTTGTAGGAAGGATTGCACTACAAGATAACTTGTCTGAATCGACACCGGGTGTGGCAAGTGATTGTTCAATATAGCCGGAGATTCATTCCAGAAAAGCTAACATACTTGATGTCCTTGAATTTGCCTCAAGTCGTATCTTATGAGAATTTTTCTGTACTGCATAGGCCAAAATTGGTGAGATCGAGCAACCGTCGTGTCTAAGTTGTCGAAGCTTGGCCAAAATTGTGTGACTTTCAGCTGCAAAGATTGATTTCCATAATCAACCTTGCGGCCTCTCCACATCAGCAACACTGCGCCCCTCCGCCATCTTGCATTCTTGCCACCATCTAATAACTGAGGCACAGCTTCTTATGATCTAGTGATCAGGTGAATGATGTGTGATAAGCACACCAACAAGAGCTTCCAGCTGACCAACTGAATTCTATGGAGGGGATTGGCTGACGTTTGCTTGCCAACCTTGGAGATCCATCCTAACAACATTTGCTTTGCATATCGATTTGAGCTAATTTCTACCCTATTGAGTCTTGAATGTTTCATCACCGCAAAAGGACAGATGTTTGTGCTCTTGTCTTTTGAGGGGTACTAGTAGCGCGTCGCTAATTTTGTCGAATTGATCAGGCAAAACTGCGTTTCGTATTGATGCTTCCCAGTTCAGGCAGATAGGACAAGTGACTTTCTTCCACCCCGAAACCTTTGTTCTTTCCTTTGCTCCTGCCTAAATTGATGGCATATTGTTTTAATATCTTTGAGTACCGTCACACCCGGGACGTTCTTATAATAACTGGGTACTGATCATGTTTGTCCAATCTTGTCATTCATCGTTGCGGTTTGTAAGTAGCCATGAGTTCCGAAATCTGGGGACAATTAGACGGAAGCGGTTTTCCCATACTTGGCCACTATACTCCACGAGGTTCCATAGTTGCAGAAGGGTCCTAAAATATTCGTGATACTTGTACCTCTCCACTACCATCATCCAACACTACCCGCTGGACCGTTACCATCTGGATTTCCACTTACAGAGCTGCTGAACAACCTTCACAGTATATTTACAACGCCTGATAGTTCGTGATGTTGTTGGTAATCTTTAGCGCTTGGTTGGTTTCCCTCCTAGAAAGTTGAAAATATGCCTGCCGCCTACAACGGAAGCCTTGATTCAATAAAACTTTCAATAAATCTTAGTCGAATGCAACCCACAGCTGACCATTATACAGCCTCATAAACACTTCAAGTCCAACTTTTTGCTGCATGTCTGAGGCAAAGGAACTAACGAGGTAGTCCAAACGCCGTCAAGGCAAACTGAGGTGTGCTGTATACGCACTCTTTGTAGAACATATATGTATGAGGAGAAACAGCCGATTCATGAGGATTTCGAAGCTTGAGCTCAAGCTAATCTATGAGTGAAAATGGCTCAAACAGCATTCTATTGCTGGATATTTATATCTTTTCTACAAATTCTTGCTACAGCTCTCCCAAGCGATACCACAAAGTATCCAGAGCGAACCTTTATTAATGAATTACCTACTTCTCGGAAGTTTTCTTCTATCAAACAGATAAAAAATCCAAAATGGACCAGTCGCCAAGTTTCTACGACTGAAGTCTATGCAGCTCCGTTTTTGAAACACCATATACCTATGCCAAAAAATCTCTCGATCGCTCTACAAAGTCCCCCAACTCGAAGAGATCTTGATCGTATGACCGCAGTAGAGCGTCGGGTCAATGGACAGACTGTAGCAGGTAGCAATGGAGAGTGAGTTTAGCTTCCTAGTGAAGATCGAGTTGTCATTTGACTGGCAATATAGATTTGTGTTCCCTGTAAACATAGGGACTCCTCAACAAACTCTTTACGTGATTTTCGACACAGGTTCTGGAGACTTCTGGGTGTGGTCATGGCAAATGCCCACCTCGTTATTGCGTACCCATAGGCCTTTTGGGTACTACAATGCTTCAAATTCTACCTCATCTGTTCAATTCAGTGGCCAGTCGTTCAATATAGGCTATGCGTCGGGCTCGGTCTATGGAAACATGTGGCTAGAGACAGTTTTCGTGAATTCTGATTATGGTAATATTGGTAAGTAGCTGGAAAGCTTTCAATTCCGTGCATGTGTCCGACTCTTCATGCTCTTCAGGTTTCATGCCTTGTCCCGCGAAGGATCTTCTTGATGCCTAATACTATTATCTTGGTGTTTCACTGCTGACAAAGATATCCAGGTGTTGGAGGACAACCTGTTGGATGTGCACAAAATATTGGAGGAGCTTTTGGATCTCTCCCTGCTGTGGATGGTACGTCTATGATTCCAAAGCCGATACTTTCAGTTGTAATTCATAATCGTATTCCTTGTCTCTAAGATAGTATCACTGACATGAGCTTCTTTAGGGATAATGGGTCTTAACACCTGGGAATATGATTCAGAAGTCCCACGCCCACAACAAACTTGGTAGGTGTAATTTGAGCAATTCATCACATTTGAAATTGTGACCCAGGATAGTGCAACTCCACAGATACTCCTAGCCAGTAGCTTGAAATACGTATAGAGTAAGGCTAATCTTAAGCTGTGATAAACAGGCTCGACTACATCTTGGCACCTGGACACCTTGCAGGTAATTCTTGCTCATATTTAACCAGACTAAAGCTAATTTCTGTAGCACAAGTATTCACGGTTTCTTTGGTGCGTGACGGAATTGGAACGATGGATTTTGGTTTTATAGATGCTACAAAATACACTGGCAGTATTGCATACACCCCAGTTCAAACGGTACCGAACGCACCAGCACCTGGTTATTGGTCATTCTTTTGGACCGGCTTTGCTATCGGATCTAGGACTTTCAACACAACGGCTTTCCCAGTTCTTACTGACACTGGAGGAAATGTCGTTTTACTCCCGGATTCAGTCATTAGGAAGTACTATGCTGATGTTCAGGGTTCTTATCAACAATCCGATGGAAGTTGGTGTTTCCCTTGCAAGTCAGCATTGCCAACATTTACTTTTGGCGTTGGGAATAGGAAGATTGTGGTTCCATCTAAGACATGTAAGAGATTACTGCCAGGTCACTCAGAATGTCTCTCCTTCAAACACCAGCTAATCCTTACAACTTCCTAGTGATATTTGCAGAACTTGGGACAGATAAAGTGAACTGTTACGGAGCTATGCAGGCAACAAGCGATTCTCAATTTGCTTATTTTGGAACACCGTTCATGAATGCACTTTTTGTGGTTCATGATTATGGTGCAAAAAGGCTTGGGTTTGCCCAGAGAACAAAAATTTAGCTAAGATCTTCTATTGCCTCTATGTTTATAGGAGCCGTTCAATTGCTCGGTATCGTCGCGATTCGAAAACAGAGAATGTAGAACCGAATTTAGAATCTGCTGAAATGTGTTGTTGAGAAGGCATACCGTGAAACATAGCAACTACGTGAAGTTTATCTTAAATGGCATTCAATTAAACCAACTTCGTATGATATTCTTAATACTTACTACAGTCTTGCAAAGCACACCATAAATGCCAATATAGCTGCCAACCTAAGAGCTCCACTGGTCTAAGATACTTCGGGGGAAATGGTTTAAAAGATAGCTTTCTTCCATACAGTATCGAACTATAATAGTTAGTCACAGACAGTATAGGCTAAAAGTACTCTTCCAAATCAGCTCAGCCAAATTTTGTTTGTCCATACAGTTTGAAAGAAGGAACTCAGCACGTGATATCGTTGATCTTGTTTGATTATACCTCGTTTCATTGTTGATTCAAGAGAAGTATGTCACCCCGAGTTACATACATTACATCTGCTGTGGATTTTCCGGGTATTAGTACCGACGTCGCCCATTGTGGGGTGGCTGATCTGGTGGTCCTAGCCCTGCATGCCCTTGCTAGGAGGTCTTGGGAGCCAGGCCCCCTGGCAGAAAAAATCACTCCGCCTTCGGGGTGGACAAACGTTAGAGTCACAAAGTATCTCGACTTCACCGAAGACTATCTGTAAATATTACTTGGGCATGAAACCTAGCAATTGAAAGCCCCAAATCTACTCTGCTCGTACAGGCTAGTTTCGAGAATAACTGCGACCATGGGGTCAGCATCAGAACATGCGCAACCTACTCGAATAGCCATTCTGGGCAAAGAAAACATTATCATTGATTTCGACATCTGGCGCAACTTCGTTGTTCAAGACCTGCTTTCGGATCTGAAATCATCGACTTATGTTCTCATTACAGACACCAATATTTTCCCAAATGGATCCGAAGATGGCTACGTTCCTAGCTTCCAGAAGACGTTTGAAGCACAAGTGTCCAAGACAAACTCGAGCGCCCGTTTACTCATAAAAACAATACCTCCCGGAGAGACCTCTAAGAGCCGAGAGACGAAAGCCCAAGTGGAGGATTGGATGCTATCGCACCAATGTACCAGGGACACCGTTATAATTGCGCTTGGAGGAGGAGTCATAGGGGATATGATAGGTTATGTGGCAGCTACATACATGAGAGGTGTCCGATTCGTCCAGGTACCTACGACGTTACTATCCATGGTGGATTCTTCTATCGGGGGCAAGACTGCAATTGATGTACCGGCTGGGAAAAACTTGGTCGGTGCCTTCTGGCAACCAGAGCGAATCTACATTGATTTGAGATTTCTCGAAACCCTGCCAGAGCGCCAATTCATCAATGGTATGGCAGAGGTGGTTAAGACTGCTGCGATCTGGGATGAAGAAGAGTTTTCTGCTTTGGAAGACAATGCAGCTTTAATTAGGGCAACAATCAAACGAGATGCCTCGAAAGCAGCCGCCAGACTGGAGCCAATTCGAGACATCCTGAAGAGAATAGTGCTCGGTTCTGCCAGAATAAAAGCTGAAGTGGTGTCTTCAGATGAGAGAGAAGGAGGTTTGAGGAATTTGCTAAACTTCGGCCATTCAATTGGCCATGCTTATGAGGCAATTCTCACACCTCAAGTTTTGCATGGTGAGGCTGTTGCTATTGGAATGGTAAAGGAAGCCGAGCTTGCACGTCACCTGGGGGTTTTGAAACCTGGAGCGGTGGCACGCCTTGTGAAGTGTATTTCAAGCTATGGTTTGCCTACGTCCATCGAGGATAAACGCATTCAACGCTTTACTGCAGGTAAACAATGCCCTGTGGACGTTTTGTTAAACAAAATGGGGGTAGACAAAAAGAACGATGGACAAAAGAAGAAAATAGTACTCTTATCCGCTATCGGCAAATGCTATGAGCCAAAGGCTACTGTGGTAGAAGATCGAGCAATCAGAATTGTTCTTTCAGATTCTATTCGAGTGACACCCGGAGTTCCAAAGTCACTTAAAATCGACGTAACTCCTCCTGGATCCAAGAGTGTTTCCAATCGGGCACTGGTTTTGGCTGCTTTGGGAACTGGTAGTTGTCGAATCAAGAATCTACTGCACTCAGATGACACTGAATTCATGCTTACCGCTATCGGAAAGCTCGGTGGTGCAACTTATGCCTGGGAGGATGCCGGAGAAGTCCTTGTGGTTCAAGGGAAGGGCGGAGATCTTCATGCTAGCCCACAAGAGCTTTATATCGGAAATGCTGGCACAGCTTCAAGATTCTTGACCACCGTTATCTCTCTCTGCAAACCCTCAACAGTTTCGACTACGATATTAACCGGCAATGCAAGAATGAAAGTTCGACCAATTGGTCCGCTAGTCGACTCTTTGAGGGCCAATGGTGTTGACATCGAATATTTGGAAGGGCAGCGATGTTTGCCTCTTAAAGTTGCAGCCTCTGGTGGATTCGCTGGTGGAGAGATTGAACTTGCTGCAACAGTGTCATCGCAGTACGTTTCATCCCTACTTATGTGCGCGCCATACGCCAAAAAGCCAGTCACACTTCGTCTAGTTGGGGGGAAGCCAATTTCGCAGCCATATATTGATATGACTACTGCTATGATGGCTACTTTCGGCATCAAAGTCGTCCGTTCTGAGACCGAGGAAAACACTTATCATATTCCACAGGGAGTCTATCAAAATCCTGCCGAGTATGTTGTTGAGAGTGATGCCAGTTCTGCAACTTATCCTCTAGCCGTTGCCGCTATTTCGGGTACAACGTGCACCATTCCAAATATCGGCTCCAAGTCGCTCCAAGGAGACGCTCGATTTGCTGTGGAGGTTCTCAAACCTATGGGCTGTACAGTCGTTCAGACAGATTATTCCACAACCGTTACAGGACCAGCTCCAGGTCAACTAAAGGCCATCAACGTTGACATGACAACTATGACCGATGCATTCCTTACAGCTACAGTTCTCGCAGCTGTAGCAAAAGGAACTACCCAGATCGTAGGCATTGCCAATCAAAGAGTAAAGGAGTGTAACCGTATTGAGGCTATGAAAGATCAACTTCACAAGTTTGGTGTTACTTGTCGCGAACTTGAGGATGGGATTGAAATCGACGGAAGACCTTACTCTCAACTCACCGATCCTAAGAATGGTGTCTACTCCTACGACGACCACAGAGTCGCAATGAGCTTCAGCGTACTATCCATCATTGCACCCAAACCTGTCTTGATTCAAGAGAGAGAGTGCGTCGGAAAGACATGGCCTGGCTGGTGGGATATTCTTTCCCTTTCTTTCAGTGCTGAACTTTCTGGTCAGGAGACGAAGCATGATCACATTACAGAAAATGGATCTGCACTGTCGAGCAAGTCACTATTTATCATTGGCATGCGTGGCGCTGGAAAGACTACTGCTGGTGGCTGGGCAGCAAAGATTCTTAATCGGCCTCATATGGACCTCGACATTCAGCTAGAAAAGGAGACTGGTATGACCATACCCGAACTCATCAAGGCCGAAGGTTGGGAAGGGTTTAGAACAAAAGAATTCGCTCTCCTCAAACGTGCCGCCACCGATCCGGTGTTATCGAATGGGCATGTCTTCGCTTGCGGCGGTGGAATTGTAGAAATGCCAGAGGCACGAAAGCTACTCTCCAATTATCACCAATCTGGTGGCGTAGTTCTCTTAGTGCATCGTGATACCGAACAAGTCATGCAATATCTCCAAATTGACAAGACGCGGCCTGCATATGTCGAGGATATGATGGGAGTCTACCTACGCCGAAAACCATGGTTCCAGGAATGTAGTAACTTTCAGTACCACAGCAAAAGTGGCGAAACTGGTGCGCTTTCTATCGCAAGAGATGATTTCGCACGATTCCTGTCTATCATTTCTGGTGAGAGCAGTCATTTCAAGGAAATCAAAAACAAGAAGCAGTCATTCTTCGTATCTCTCACAGTGCCGGATATATCTAAAGCTGCCGATATACTATCTGCTGTATCTGTCGGCTCGGATGCTGTTGAGGTTCGGGTAGATCTGCTCGTGGATCCAAATTCGACAAATGGCATACCAGGTCTTGACTTTCTCAGTGTTCAAATAGCTCAATTGAGATCTATCGTGACGTTACCACTGATCTTTACTATAAGAACAAAAAGTCAAGGAGGACGCTTCCCCGATGATGCTCATGACGAGGCTCTTGCGCTCTACAAAGCGGCAGTGAGAATGGGGCTAGAGTATATTGACTTGGAAATCACTTATCCAGACGAGATGCTGATGAAGATTACTGAAGCCAAGGGGTTCTCAAAGATCATTGCCTCGCACCATGACCCCAACGGTACTCTCTCATGGAGGGATGGCGGCTGGATCCAGTACTATAACAGAGCTCTGCAATATGGTGATATTATCAAGCTTGTTGGACTCGCCAGAACAATGGAAGACAACTTTGATTTGGCAAACTTCAAAACTACCATGGCTGCTGCAAATGACGTTCCAATGATTGCCATAAATATGGGAGCAATTGGAAAGCTAAGTAGGGTGCTGAATGGATTCATGACACCCGTGTCACATCCCGCATTACCTTTCAAAGCCGCGCCAGGTCAACTGTCGGCAGCTGAAATACGAACTGCTTTGTCTCTTGTTGGTGAAATTCAACCAAAGCTTTTCTATCTCTTTGGTACTCCTATATCAGGCTCACGTTCCCCAGCCCTCCATAATACACTTTTCCAACAAACAGGTCTTCCTCATCAGTACGAGCGTCTCGAGACAGATGATGTCGCAGACGTGCAAGAAGTGATTCGCTCCGCAGCTTTCGGTGGTGCCTCAGTCACCATTCCACTAAAGCTCGACATCATTCCTCTTCTCGACGATATTACTGATGCTGCCAAACACATCGGCGCCGTTAATACCATTATTCCCACCCATTCAGAAGATGGTAAGTCGCCGCGGCTGATTGGCGACAACACCGATTGGCTAGGCATGACCTATGCCCTCATATCTGCCTCCTACATAACTGTTTCCTCACTCCCAGGAAGCGGTCTTGTGATTGGAGCCGGAGGCACCGCTCGCGCTGCCATCTTTGCCTTACACTCTCTAGGTCACAGTCCTATCTACATCATCTCACGCACACCTTCCAAAACCGCACCCATGATCTCCTCTTTCCCTCCGGAGTTTAACATCGTCGCTCTCAACAGCGTTGCGGAGGCCGAAGCCGTGACCGACGTTCCAAGCGTAGCCATCGGCACTATCCCCGCGGATAAGCCCATCGCCCAGAATATGCGTGAGGTGTTGGCAACGTTGCTGAGACATCCAAACGCAAAGACGGACAGCCAGAGGACGTTGCTGGAGATGGCATATAAACCAAGCCAGACGGCACTGATGCGGATGGCTATGGATGCTGGCTGGGTTGCTATCCCGGGGCTGGAGGTATTGAGCGCGCAGGGTTGGTACCAGGTAAGTCTTTGCTCTTTGTAGCCTTCCATCCACTTCTTCTATGCGTTGCTAACATCTAGTGTGCATTAGTTCCAGAAATGGACGGGCATCAAACCGTTGTACGCCGATGCCAGAGCCGCCGTCATGGGTGACGCGCCCTAAGCAACGCAGAGATGCGTGCGGCTTGGGAAAAGATGGAAAGACGAGAGCTGGGGGAGCTTTTGACGTAGTGCTCGTTAGTTATATGCATAGATTTTCGAAATTAAATATGCCTTACCTCTAACCCATCCATTCCCTCTCCTGCATCTATCTATCCTTTTTTTTTAACGCCATTTTTCAGCCAAAGGCTTACGGAGCAAATCCAAGGTTGTGAATCCATTCCACTTCTCCGTTCCTATTCCTTTCTCATCTATTCTCTAAAGAGAGGCAAAAAAAACCCCCCAGAACTGGAAAAGGGAAGATGGGATATCAATGTGGTTTGGTGTGAGATTCTATATAACACACACACACACACACACATATATATATATATATACATATATATAAATTCAAAGATAGATAGGACATCCGCGACCTCCAAAAGGCGATATGATAAACCATGCAAGACGAGAGAGAGAGTGAGTGAGTGAGAGAGTGAATGAGTGAGCTAGAACTAAGAGGAGAAAGAAGCGAGACAACTTCATAATGTTAATACATGTACAAGAAGGGTCTTTGAGAGAATGGTAGTGTTTCTGGGTCTCTGGGAAAGTTTGAAATGCAGATGGGATATATACAAAGTCTAGTACGACGACGGAGCTAGCTGGTTAGATTGGATATATATAGATGGGGATTGCATTGTATATACAAGTATTCAAAGGAGGGAAAGGAATAGCTCTAGAGGGTCGAATACCTCGCGATGTGGAAGCTGCATATGATCAAGTCACGGTTTTCACGCTCCATCTTGAAACATACTCACCATTTTTCAAAAAGTCAAGCATCACAAACGAACAAGTCTCGAGTTGACAAATTAAGTAGTATTCAATTTTTGGGGTTGGTTCTATATAAGGGTTGTGTACAATGATGACATCCAGCATCTCTCATGTTTTTTTCTGCTTTCCAATCTATTGGCCCTTCTTAAAGTACAGTGCGCACGGCAGCATTCGTTGAGAGTCAAAAAGGAAAGATAAAGCATATACAGAGTCGGAAAGATGTAAAGGAGAATTATACAATCTAATTCTAAGCCCCTTGAATATTCAGCCACTTCTCGTGGAAGAAACAAACCACCATGCAATATTCCATCCAGAAGAGAAAAAAGCGACGTCACCCTCATACGGGGGATGAAACGCGGCTAGAGAGAATTAAAAAGATAGTACAGTAGTATTCCGTAGATTTTCCAGGCTCGATTTGATTATCCATATCAATACCGGCTCCGCACTCCGTCGCTATCCCAGACTGCAAAGGAAATAAAATCAATCAAGTAATATCAATTCCACAAAGCAAGAGCAAAATCAAGCAGAATGACGCTTGTGGGTGCATTATGAGATCATGAGAGCAATGAAACTGTAACAATTACAAGCTAGTGAAACCAGTGGTGGCAGATGGAGTACAAATCATACTCCCGAGACCAGTAGCAACACCGCTCATGTCGTCGCATCATAAACCATATGATACACCGGATCATAAATGGTTTGGGCGTATCGATCGTGTCGTCGTGATGTCATCGTGCTGCCAATCGTGGAGCCCGTTGGTGTTGGTGGATTTTGCCAATTGGCGAATTAGGTGAGGGGCATATAAAAGTGAGGATTTGGTAATTCTTGGTAATTCTTGGTAATTCTTGCAATCATAGTCGTGTTGGCGCGGCCGTCGGCAGTTCGGGCCTTGGCGGATCGGAGGCTTTGCAAATACTGCCCGTGCTGGGCCAAACATAAACAACACCACATTTAGAACTCGCACATGGCTGAGAGCACAACACCCAAAAAGATCATGCGCTGTGCCATCGTCTTGTCCGACGGTGTCAAGTTTGTAGCGTTGCAAATCCTCACAAGACACAGGATGGCGTGGGCGAGAAATCCTTCTCCCGGGATGTGCGATCCTAACATGTTTCCAATCCTGCCGTAGACTCTGTACCAGTGCGTGTGGACTCATCGGCCAACTCCTATCGACTCCTTTGCAATGCACACTTGTTCCTACGACCCTCGAGACATTTTCGTCCGGGAGTCGCTGGCTCAGTCTCGACCATTGCGCCGCCGGGTCTTGTGCAACTCGGGGTGATCCGGATGGCACACCCGGAAATGCCGAGTGAGGGCGTCGTTTCTGCTAAATGTCTTCTCCTCGGTGCACAAGTGGCAGCGGACTTTCTGCTTGCGAGCGTTGTGGATAGTATCCTCATGGCGTGTCAAGTCGTAAGGTCGCGAGAAGATGGTGTTGCACGGCTTGCCGGTGGAGGGGTTGATACGCTCGCATTTGTGGGGCCCGTTTTGAGTATTCCGCAACGCCGCTGAGGTCATTCCACCTTCTTCCCCACCCGAAGCCAGTGAAGCCGAATTGCGATGACCCTCACGTTTGTGACGTTGGAGTTTGGCTGGTGTCTCAAATCGTAGAGTGCATCCATGGTAAGTGCAGGTGTAGGTTCCAGTGTCAGCAGCAGCCCCGGCGGGTTTCTTCAACGGTTCCGTCTCGGTCGCGTAGTCGCTGTTGCTCGAGTCCATGGACGACAGAGCGGGCGTGAACTGTTCCGTAGAGACGTTGACCTGGCGGCGAGCGGCAGGCACAAATGGATACTGCTGAGGTATCTGTCTCATCCCGCTCGAGATGGAAGGAGCGGTGAAATTGAAATTGCCTTGCTGCTGCTGTGACGACGTCGAGAATGCCGATGAGCTTTCTCTCCTGCTCGTTGCCATGCTATTGTAACTATGCTGCGATGCGGTATCGTCCAGCTCGGATGACTCGTGCGTGATGGATGGCTGCTGGCGAAACGTAACTGGCGACTGCTGTTGCTGCGGCGGGAAGAGTGGCATGCTGGAATCCTCTTCGTTTTCCTGATACACGAGGTTGACCTCCTTGGGTGATATGGTTTTGGGGGTGTTCTGTTCAGGTGAGGTTCGTGCAAGTTGTTGAACGAGTGCTTGTCTGTCGTTTTCCATCTTCATCTGCTCGCGCTGGTGTGAAGCTGTCCCAAACCTCGACCCTGTAAAGCTGCTTCCCGTAGGTGCGAGTGGTGATCCCTTGCGGAAAGGTGATCGCTCGCGAGCGGGGATCGCCAGTGGTGTTTGACCGGTCTGGTTGATGTGCTGGTTGTTCGCCATCTGGAGTCGCTGCATAAACACCTCATTCTGAGGGGATATGGTGGTTGGAGTCGTGGTGGGAATCATCGAAGGAGCGGAGGTGATCTGAAAGCTTGGGTTATAGAGCTCATCAGCATAGACGTCCGTCATGGTGCGATCAAGCTTGGGAGGTTGATTCCGGAATGCTGCATCGTGGTCTCGTAAGTATTGATTCAGCCAAAAGTCCACACTCGAGGATGTCTCACCATTTCTTCGCCTTTCCTCGCTGTCGTAAGATGGTGGCGTGGATGGTGACTCATGACTTGCCACGCTGGATATTGACGGCCGACCGGAGTGACCTTTGTATTCCTGCTTGAATTCCCGCGTAGGCATCAGCTCCACGTTGCCGTTTGTTCTTTGCAGACCATCGTGCGCCATATTGTAGCCGAGGTTCGTATTTGGATAGTAGCTCGTATAATGCGAGTTCAAAAAGGGCTCCTGTGGCGTGTGAACAGGTGTTATGGGCTTCGATGTATGTTGTTGTTGTTGGTAATCGTTAAACTCATGATAGATGTCGCCAGCCACTTGAGGGTTCGTGGTGCTCGAGTTCGGGTATGGAGACGAAGGACCGGCGGATCCCAAGGATGACGCCGAGGATTCTCGGTGGTGCGCGCGCGTAGTCGAGGTGGGAGTCAGTTGACCGTTTGACCAGAGGTTGTTGGACTGCTCAGACTGCATCAGCGATTGAGACGAGTTGGTGTTGAAGTGCTTGTAGTGTTGCGGTTGGAAGTCGAACAAAGGCTCGTCTGTGCCGAACGTGTAGATCTCGTTTGCGGCAGTGGTGACGTCGCTATAATGCGATTGAGCCGGAGAGGGAATGGTGGATGTGGTAGCAGACGACCACTGCTGAGGTTGTGCTTGACGGTGAGGAGGTTGAGGTTGAGTTTGAGGTTGTAGATCTTGATGAAGTGATTGCCTGTGTGGTATAACGTTGATTGTGGGGGTGTATTGTGGTTGTGATTGATAGAAGTGGTGTTTTCTTTGAGGTGTGGTCTGAGCTAACATACTTCGAAGAGGGGTCCCTCTTCTGGGGAGGTGGCGAACCCTTTATAGAATATGGTATTAGGGCGAATGACTCGCTCTGTAGACTGGTATGCTAGCAACAGAATCCAAAGTACTTTCTAGAACTCGGTCTTGGGTGCACGTTTGGGGATGACTGATACGTTTTCTCTTTTCCCACGGATGAGCAATCGATCAGGTGCTTAGTGAGTGCGTACGTGTGTGAGTGAGCGAGCGTTGGTTATCTCCGGATCGTATGCTTCGGGAGAGTTATTTGTGTTTGTGTAGGTGAAATTCTTCATACAGTTCGGGGTCTTAGGGAGCGATGCTTGATATACCTCCGTACGACAGACTGGGGTGGATTCCACATAACAATCATCCTGCAGCATGGCGTTGCTTCTCCCCCTCGTCCACCATGCTTTCACGGATATGGGCGATGACGCTTCCACCCTGGTCACGCGCAGGGTTCAGCACATCTGGTATGTACATACCGGAAAGGGCTTAGCGGGCTCCGGGGGTGATTTTTCTAGCTGGGTGTGGCTGTTCCCCCATCGGATTGGTAATGAATTGAGGCTTGACTGCTGTGGTGGTTGTACCGATGTATTAGTTTACTTCGTTTGTACACCCACCCACAAGACCCAACATCCCCACCCTCCAATCACACCCAATCATACCCAGCTATCCTCTCCCATCCACCCAATCACAGTCCCCCCATTCTGCGCCTGAGGCTGTGCAATATGGCCTCCGCTTTTACCCGACCATCCACCAATCATGACATCCTGAGTCCTTCGTGCTTGGCGAGGGCTCGGGTTATTCCTCCTGTCAGATTCAACTTCGGCCTTTTCAAGTAAAGTTCTGAGCTTCTCGGTTCTCTCGCATCGGCTCCACCGTTACCTTTTTTGTTTTTTTCTCCATCGACATGCGCCACCAACAGTTTTTCATATGCATGTGGAAAAGATAGCAAGCCAGCATGTGCTGCCGGCCCCAGATTTCGGGTCGTCGCTATGAATAGCTTTGCCACACTCTGGGACCTGTTCGGTGCAGGTACCACGTCCAAGTACAGGATCGCATTGTGCGAAACCCATCGTGATCTGCTGTTCCCACCCAGCCAGCGGTGCACGCGGATTGGGTCGCGAATCGCTCGTTACGACTACTAGACGACGATAGACAGCTGGGTCGCGGTGGCTGAGGTGAGCGTACACGTTTGCTGGCGACGCTGGCCGGTCCCAGGATATCTATCTATCGACGACCTGGGCAAGCGGTCGCCATCCGTTAATTTACATAGTCTCAAACTGGCAAAAGATAATCCAATAATCCAGCGTCAAGTGACTTCTTTTTGCAACTGCCGCTGGAATGGTCTTTCACTACCGGTTGCTGCCAAGTGCTTGCGCTGAGAGATGTTCTGCTGATACCCTTCTGCTATTACTCATCACTCGTGCACTTGAGCACTGGTTTGCATCCTCGGCTTCCTGAAATATCCATCTTCTCGTACGATCTGTGCCTCACTGGTTCATTCATTTAGTGATCTCGAATTTCACTTGCACCGGTGTGTTTCCACGGAGTCATGGCCGCGGAAGCACTCTGCTGAATGAGGTATATGGAGGCTGCAGTCTGCCCTCACCCCATCCCGCAGTCTTGGTCAGCACATTGTCCCAGAGCAGCGAATGGCTGGGCCAGCGGTACGGTATCTTCTACGGCGCCGTCTGGATGGTTACCTGAGATTCGACTTCGTTACCTAAGATCTGGTTTAGGGAAATGCTCGCGTCCAGGCAACGTGGTAAACGAGCCAGCCGTCTAGCCGCGTATGCGCTCTCGTAACCATGAATCGGCGTTAATCCGGCCGGCCTCGGGGAATGACTGTTCTCCTTGATGCGAATTTCATCTGGAATTACTCTAAAAGCCGATGGGGTTCGTGATTCCTAATCACAGAAACCGCGACATTGTTCATTGTTGATTGTGATCAGATCGCAATTCCGTCGGAGTCCGGTCGAGCGCTGGACGGGTGCTCGGGAGCGCCCCCAAGGGGTCCAGAGCCATGACAAACCGGGAGGTCATGGTCAGGTAGGACAAGCAGGTCCCAGCACGAGAGGTGGTGGTCCATGAAAGTGTGTGCATAAAGAGTGAGTGAGCTTTTCACCTTTTTGGTGCGTCTAGGCCCTGTTGGCGTCTCCCAAGATATTCTTCCCAAGAGATGGCGGTCCCCTCGACCATTCTACCATTTGTTACTGTACCACAACATCCTTGATGGGCTGAGGAGGTGCTCCCGGTCGCACGGGTCCATTTTCCCCGCATGAAATGTTTATTTCTTAGTGACTTTTTTTTCTTACTACTACCGTACGAACAGTACATGAAATGACTTACGGGCCGGGTAACACGATTCCCGATCGGTGCCGGGTGTCGATCTAAGCCCTAAGAACTTTAAACGGCCCCACTTGGCGTGGTGGGCGGAGTCGAGGACGACAGACCAAGCAAGGAAGGGACGAGGAAGAAGATGAAGAAATGAAGAAAAAAGCGAGGAAGAACAAGCGA
>Ga0247810_10000105_pt1 | contig 135183 bp, 128 predicted proteins | sample UWRJL119311C1_FD_179918 | JGI IMG/M metagenome (GOLD analysis project Ga0247810, IMG submission 179918) | Plant litter microbial communities from Arlington Agricultural Research Station in Wisconsin, United States - UWRJ-L119-311C-1 | ecosystem: Environmental > Terrestrial > Plant litter >... | reverse complement strand
GCTGGCATGGTGAAAATATATGACTGGAGTAAGGGCTTTTCGTACTTGGTTAATTGGAAGGAGGTTGTTGGTGATTCCTTACAAAAAGCCTCGAACTTTATGAGGGGTGCTTGGACGCGACTCCCCAGCCCCCTTTACGCGCTTTCTCGCGTAGAGTGGTTGGGCTTACATAATCACGAAAAAATATCTTGGCAGTCTTCAATGGCGAGGTTACCTAGAATTAATATATTTCGTAGAATAAGAAGACCAGCTCTTGATACATGTAGCCATTCGAAATGTCACCACTTCTGCTGGAGCAGTTCCCACGGGAGATACGAGATCAGATCTACACTTACGTTATGGCAGGACCTTCTGGGAAAGTAACTCTTCTTCCATGGACCGTGGATGTCGCTCGGTCTCTATCTCTCCTCCGAGTATCCAAACAAACTCAAAGGGAATGCAAAGAAATCGTATGGAGACATAACGGACTAAGCGTTCGGCCAACGACCCAACTATTCCTATACCTTAATACCCTCGCGGTTTTGCGTGCAGCGTATATAGAACATGTTAAAATGTCGCTAGAATTGCTCGACGGCGATGAGCTGGAGTGGGTAAACTCAGCACTTCCGGCATTCTCGGCTTGGGAAAGTCTAAGGTCTATTACGCTTACTGCAAATTGGGAAAGACCGCGAAATATATGGGAATTCCAGCAAGAGCTAGAACTGCGACGAGGGCGAGCATATGACGGGAGATTGTACCATGACTTTACCGATGACAGAGACATGCAAATAGTCACCGGATGGCCACGTTTTTGCCATTGGTATGCAAATTCCCTTTGTAGAAATTAGTCTAAAGACCCGTAGAGTCTGTAGCAGTCTCCAGAGTTGAAACAATCAGTTACTTCTCCATTAATTCTCGACTTCGCTGGGAATATAATAACCTACGGTGCTAATACTTGGGATAGGGGTAAACAGAACTGGCTGAGAGAGATGCTATTGAACATTGAACGAGTGAATAGTCTCCTGAAGGGTATGCATTTACAGGTGGGTGGAGAGATGTGGATTGATGGCCTATTATGCTTCAAAGATAAGACACAGCTTGTGGACGATTTCCGGTTGAACCCACGTAAGGGCGAGGTACGAATGATATTCGGCTATTGAAGTCTAGATGTCGTCAAGGAGTAGATATTGATAGCCATTGTCACATCGAAAATACCTAATACAATCAGTCAAAAGTTATGTAGAAATGCGTATGCATGTTGAATTAGAAGCCAAGTACTGATATTCAACACTAACGATATAAAAGAGCCATTAGCAAAAAGCGTCTTAGTCATTGGATTGAGATGGCTAATTCCTGGTAACATTTGTTTCAGTTTCTATACTTCAATGAGGGCTAGTCTCCCCTCACTACTTCAGATGGCTTTTCATTATTTAGTAAGGCTAGTTACGTGTGTGATTGGAAGGAACGCAGGCTGAGATTTTCTTCCACATCCAGGCGGTTGTTATTCACCACGAGCTTCCGTGCACTTCTCAATCATATATGCTTTGATGACAATTCGAGGTTGGGTGTATCTCTATCGTCAGATTTCTCCTTCTCTAAACTTGACGAATATCAAATGCGATTTCGAATTGAGCTAAGGACAACATAAGATTAATACTAACTAGCTTGAATACATTATTTCCATCTCTTGATTAGGGTGCCCACCTTACTTCCCAACTCACACTCCCCACGCATATCAGTCATTAAATCGCAAAAATCTCTAAAACAACATAACGAAAGCTGCCAATATAAATGCTAATGTACTGCCGACCTTGACCTGTCCGGCGCCGCTAAACACTAGAGTATCGGTGGGCGTGAGACCGGACTCACTCTTCGTTGGAAGAGCGATGGCTTCAGTACCGGTAGGTACAGATGAGTTGGTTCCATAGATGCCAGAGCTGTACGATCCAGCTGGGGATGAGATTGGTTGAGGAACCACAGCGACAGTGGAGGATGGCTGCGGTACGAGGGCACTTGGGGCATTTGGTAGGCCTGGACCACTCGGAGGCAAGACCGTAGAGTAGATGACGCTTGGTGTGAAGGAGTAAACGGGCAATGTTACTGTTGGCTCCACAACATCGCTGATCATGGTGGTATACATTGTCTGAATCTCAGTAGTCACGGAGCCTACAGGGCAGTTCTTGACATATGTAGGGCAAGCGGTTACGGTATAGGTAGACGTGGCATATACTACAGAAGTTGTGTAGCCAGGACCTACGGTCATGTGGGAGCTGGGTAATGGATGAAGCGTGACCGGCGTGGAATATGCGACCCCAGAAGGAGTTCTTGTCTTGGTTACTGGGCAAATTGTTTCATACAATGGGATGGTCACAGTAACTTCGTGTGAGCCCGCTGGGCAGTTGGTAACTGTTGGGGCACAGCTAGTAGTGGTATATACGCTTGTCGTGTAAACTGTTGAGGTCTCATATTCAGTAGTTTCTTCGGCGCTGCTTCCAGAGTATGTGGATGATGCGCTGAGTGAGCTGCTCGTGCTTGTTACATGTCCACCAGGAACAAAAGTTGCCGTACTGGTTTGGCTGGTCTCGGTAGACTGTGTTGTTGTACAGCTTTCTGAAGACGTAGGTGCTAAATATATTCAGTTAGCTAATGTAAGAACCAAAACGCAGGAGAATAAATTTTACCTTCCGTGGTGGTAATTGTTGATTCACCTGACTTAGTAGAAGATGGGACGTAGGTTGAGGATTCAGAAACTGTAGACGATGTAGAGGTGCCAGAGTCGGTAGAAGATGAGACATAGGATGAAGACTCAGAAACAGTAGATGATGTCGAGCTTCCGGAATCAGTAGAAGACGGAATGTAGGTTGACGACTCAGAAATAGTAGATGATGTCGAACTACCTGTTTCGGTGGAAGATGGAACGTAGGTCGAAGACTCAGAAATTGTAGAAGTTGCTGAGGTTCCAGAGTCAGTTGACGATGGGACGTAGGTGGAAGTATCAGAAACTGTAGATGAAGTGGAGCTTCCAGAGTCGGTGGAAGAGGGAACATAGGTCGACGATTCTGAAACTGTGGATGTTGCTGAGTCGGTGGAAGATGGGACGTATGTTGACGCTTCGGAGGTTGTGGATGCTGTCGAGCTTACGGTTTCAGTACCAGTGGTGCTTGCTAGAGTGTAACTTTAGTATGTGATGATGATAGATATGAGTTGAATGGTCATGACATGATTGGGAAGCCAGTCTTGTGGAAGAATTGATAACCCGTTGGATGTCTGGGCATATAAAAGGTGTCGACTTACGTTCATAAGTAGAGACCGTAGACTCAGTAGATGTTCCTGTAGCCGAAGGTTCGCTCGAGGTGGTGGAAACCTCGGTGGAAGTGGTTGGAGGAGTTCCAGAACTATAAATATATCAGCAATGAAGTCGTAGGTTTTTAATGAAATGGTTAATAAGACATTTTCGTCTGCTCCGAAGATCAAAGTCCATGTGATGTTCAAGAGAAATAGAAATAGAAACATACCATTGATAAATGTTGAGCCTGTTACCTCCACCACAAGTCTGACTCTCATCTCCTCTGCATTTCACATTGCATTCAGAAGCCGGGGCAAGAACACTTGGTGTATTGATGATATCACCGCAATAGCACTCTCCACCATACTCAACACCAAAATACTTATATCCTGCGCATGCAGATTGACATGTCTCGATGGTTGGGTCAACTATTTGAAGGAAGATGGCATCACTAAGTGTTTTGTAGCCTTCTGTTCGTGCAGTCTCGGTGTAGCAACCGAGAGCCACGCATGATCCCGTCGGAGCTGGCGTAGCTGAGGTTGTGGTTGAGGATTCGGTAGATAGAGGCAGCGAGCTTGTAGTGGAAGTTTGACTAGGTGAGGTGGTAGTGGATGAGAGCTGGGTCGATGAGGTACTGCTAGAAGAGATTGTTGAGCTAGTAGATAAAGTCGAGCTGGTGGATGAAGTCGAGCTGGTAGATGAAGTCGAGCTGGTGGATGGAGTCGAGCTGGTGGATGAAGTTGAGCTAGCACGTGAGGTTGAGCTGGCAGATGTGGTTGAGCTGGCAGATGTGGTTGAGCTGGCTACGCTTGATGTTGAGGAGACAACATCCGTCTTCTTGTACACCTTTACGCTATTAATGAGCCAGTAAGCATCTTTAAAGACAGCTGGGTTCTTCGCAACATAGTCTTTGCAAGTTGGATATTTCACAGTGTCATAACAACTTGTCTGCTTCCAGAAGTATGGTTCACCCGCATAACTACCACAGAAAGTCGTGTCAAAAACAAGTGAATGAAGCTTGAAATGGTCGTCGATGTTGCAAGCGCCTCCTTGGGTAGTGAAAGTTGGCAGTCCCCAGGTGGATGTGTCTGGATTTGCGCTCGCTATGTTGGCTGGCTTAGTGCTTGGTGTAAAACTCCACATCTTGATGAAGTCGCTAGTCCATTCCATGGCAACGATTCCACCACCAACATCGTTAAATGCCTTGCCGTAGTTTGATGGCTTGGTGTTTGTGGCAGCACAGCCTTGGTCTGTATAGAAATTAGTATTCTTATATAGACCCGAAAGAGGATGCTCCGATGCTAAAGAGTTTGCTATGAGTCCATGAAAGTGATTCGCATAACACAAATCCTCTCGGCCACCTCTTTAGCTTCCAAGCTGCTTGCAAATATTAAGTATTTGTGTTGAGGAGTATTTCATACATTTGGATTGGCCACCATATGGGCTAGATTCTGATTGGTCATCGCAGTTGTAAGATGCCTGGGTTCCTGTTTGTCGTATGGTGCCTCCCTGGTTTCCAGCAACTGTACACCCAGGACTAGAGTGAAGAACATTAAGACTCTGTGTCTGCTCGTTGATATTCTCAAGCATATCAATCTCACCCCATCTAGGATAGTTGTCGTGTGACACAGACCAGAAAGCTGGCCATGTTCCACAAACATTGACTGGCATATGACCAATATCGGCAATAACAAGGCCATGAGTATACTTCTTCTTAGTCTCGATCCGAACGCTAGCACGTCCTCGGTTCAAAGGTGATTGAATAGTCGAAAGTGGTGTTGTGTAATCGACACCCATATAGTTGCTCTGCTTCGTAGTATCATACTTGATCAAACCCCTGATTTTGGCAGAGACTTGGCTTTGATAATCGACGAAACCCAAGGTTGGATCGTCGACCTGGAAAGTACTATCAGCAAAGCTTATTCAACCAACTCTGTTATCCGAGAACGTACGGTGATGAAGTCCCAACTGTTGAAGAAACTCTCTCCGGAATAATTGTCAGATGGATCGAGGGTATACTTCAACACAGCTTCAACTTGACTTGCATAAGCAAGGGCAATAATGCCTGCCTTAACGAATGTGGATGGAGACATAATTAAGTATTAAAAATAAGGAACGATAAAGAGTGACTAGACGTATAGACGTCAAAATTCAAGAACAACAAACAATACTCTCAGAATGAGTGATGAGAGAATGCTTTGCCTTACAGATCCCACACTGGGCTGCCAAAGCCTTTTTGTTCATCCATTGCATGCTACAGCCCACACGGCTTACACTCAGCTGTTTTTCCACAAGCCTGGCTGGAATCCATCGCCAGGAGAGGGTGAAGCCTGGGCGCTAGTCCCAGAGCCCAGCCTGGACTTGTGCTGGGACCTGCAGCGATCCATCCCAGGAGATTTTACACCAATGTCAAGTTTGGATCAAATATTGCCAATCTATTCAGGGATAGTAAGGCATAGTGAGTGGCTATGTGTGGGAGGCATTATGAAAGGGGAAATTGAGCTACAGCGGCTCTTTCTCGCTTATTGGTGAGAACTAGCCCTGTTCAGCTATACGATTTCGGCCCCTGAGCCGGATTCACGGACGGGCTTCCCGAACGGGATAGATAAGCGAATAGTTCGCTGTTACGCCGCAGAGAATCGAGGCTAGTCTTGATACTTGGGCAGTGGTATCTGGATAATAAGATCCGAATAGTGGACCACACTTCCCCTGTCAAGAGTGTCAAAAGAGGAGTCATCCTAGGATACCATAGAGTACACGGTGAACCGAGCTGGGAATCCTGGAAGAATTCCATGTGCTGCTCATCTTGGTCTACCAAACTCTTGTCTATGTGACCTATTTTTACCTTGCTGCCGAGGCCAGAGAAATGGGCATTTAAGTACAAACAAGACGTTGAAAATCTGTGAAAAACCACTTGCTGCTTCAATCTCCAACTACTGCATAATGATTGTGGAAGAGCTCCTAATCATGTGGGTCAAATTTTATTTGCGGGAGAAGCTGAAGCTCTAACGACCGTGGGTACCTGAAAAGCTTGGCTTGGAGCCCCCTCACTCTATCGCTCGGACTGTACTTCGCACAGAAGAGTAATAAGCCATATATAGGTTTCACGGCGAGTTTGGAAAACGATCCATTAATCATCGTGGAGGAGAAATCTTGTTTTTAGGCGAAGAAAAGGCACAATTTGATCTACGTTGGTCAAATGCTATGAGATATCTAATGGGGTTTGAAACCAAAAACTCATGTGTTTTTCGCTTCGCCACTAGCTCCATTTAGTCTCCTAGTTTGTCATCACTTCTTCACATAGCATATCACACTATAGGGGGAACAGGGAGCTGAGCCTCGGAAACTGCAAGCCCAGATCAGGAGAGGAAATGCATGCCTCATCTTCAAGAGAAAGTGAGCCCTTAGTCCCTAGTCATGTTGGAAAAATACTATATGCACCCTGAATATGACTCACAATATTATTAGTATACATCCAAAGAGGGGAGGAAAAAGAAGAACGGTAAGCATTGACGAAAGATGTGTTTACTGTTTCGTGATCTTATCTTACTGATGCATGCCATGTGTGACCTCAAGCCAATGATCAAATATATGCACGACTACGTAGTCCTTGAGCAAATCCCAAAAGCTCAACTGTTCCTTTGTTTTTACTAAAGAGTCGCCGGTATATACAATAACAGTGTACGTATGACCCTGTACGTAGCGCTGTGGCTTGCCATGTCCTTTAACCAACTTGTTCCGGGTTAGTCCTATCACGAGTTGCTGACTGCATATCCTCAAATGTATGTAACCTTGTAATTAGCGACCACTTTAGGACAACAATCTTAAGAGGGCTCTTTCTGACTAGTGTCGAAGTTCAAATCTATGATTTGTTGACAAATGCGAGGTATTTTGTCATGTCCATGTGATCTAGAGGAGGCATCTTGGTACAGTTGCTATTATGTATCACCCTACCTACTTTCAGCATGGGCAAAAGGCTAAAGCAAGATTGACTGTGCCTCAAAATGACTTGATAAACAACAAATTGGGTGCTTAGCTGCCTCCAAAGTAATTGAGAACACCGCGAGACATGTTGAAGATAAAAATCACTGCTGGCGAAAACGATTAAGCATCGAATATATAGGCTAAGCACATCAAAGATATTGGACTTAATGTACCGCCGGCGTTCGACTCACTAGATTTATGTTCGACTGATCTGAGTCGACTACTATCCGTAAGCTTCGAGGAATCAAGGAGAGACAGTTGCAGCTTATTACATTAAGGCAGATATCAATTAGAAATTTAGCAATACCTCATAGTGAAATGAGCTGATCATTGTTAAGCCATTTACTTTAACATATTGTCGTGTTGCTTAAACCCTAGGGAATCAGATGTCGATATCTGATTAGGCTTCAAAGTGGTGTGGCTGTCATAATTCACTGTTAGGATTGAAAGGTTCCCCTGACATTGTGAACTGACTGAGTTCCACCTGCCGTGAGAATGAATAGGTTTGAGCGCATGCCAGACTGATATATACTAAGCTCATAAAGATAATTACAGGTATCAACGAGAATTCTGCATCCCGAATCTAACGAAGCAAAACAGAACTCCTTTTATATCCACCAATCTTCCATGCTTGAAAAGACAAACGCAAAAATGAAATACGGGGTATCATTATCTTCACTTCCCATGTCTAGAGTCTGCTTTCCCGTATCGAGTCCTAACTTCTACGATGTTTTCTTCGCCGCTCCATTTGCTGTCTTGTTTCCATTCGGTTTCGCGTCTCCATTCCCACTAACACTCACTACGCCATTCATCTTCGTGGTGCCTGCTGAACAATTCACAATCGCACCAACTGGCCAAGCGAAGCTCTTTCCAAGCGGCTCCCCAGCCTCCTCGCTAGTCAGATACTCCACGAGCGCAATAAAAATGTAAGCTCCAACACCAGTAAAGATATGCCACCATCCGTGTAGCTCGAGAATGAAACTCCACGGCATGCCGATTGCGCGTTTTGCCTGTGTCAACGAGGAGCAGATTACATTATCAACATTCCATATTCCGAAGCCAGACACAAAGATAATGGCCCCCCAGGTGGCCAAGTTTTTGACTTCTTTCTTGATGGCCGGATTTGGAACACGCGCAGAAATAATCGAGCGGGTCTTAACGCCTACAATAGCGATCATAATTCCTAAGTTTTAGATGAGCATTCCTTCTGGTAAAATACTGGTCTTGGTGCTGGATTGGGATATAGAGCGTTCGTACCAAACAGCCATTCGTGCATGGCTATTTCATCCGTCCAGCAATGCCAAAATATGAAGACACTCATAAGTGCTGCTGCAATGACACCTGAGGTTACGGTGACGGAGAGTGTTTTGTCGAATGTAAAGACTCGATGAAGAACGAAAGCGGTCGCTACCAGCATGGAAAGATCGTCACCTTGATTGCGTCAGAAATTTTTGTTGAACGAGAAATGAGTACTTACACCATTGAGTATGGTTCTTTAGGGTTGCATGGAAGATGGCACTACCGAAGCCTACGCCAGCAATGCCCAGATACGGGAAATTCCTCAAGATCGCATCTTTTCGATTCGAATTTTGCTTGATTCCATGATATGCATAGTACACTATCCATAACATAATATTAGTAAACTTTCTCGAAAGCGGCTTGCTGCCAGGCCTAGTGTTATACAACACGTGACAGTGTCACTGGTAATTTGTAGCATTTCTCTGCAATTTTGTGGGGGAGTCTTTGGAACTTACAGTATGTAGCATTTGTCAGAGTGTTAATAAATTCTCCAATGTAGCTAGTGATGATATAGTCCTATTGGAATGCCTTAGCTTCTTTCTCTTCAATCATTCCCTGTTTCGGGGTCCACAAGACAGGTAGGTGTACCTCTTCACAAAAGCTGTAATGTGTTAGTTGAAATCGACATTAAAAGCACATGGAATGAATTACTTGGATCGCGAGGTCGAAGGTCCCCAATATGAGGCTTTTGGTGTATCGTTATATGGAATAGACAGCTTCATCTTGACCTTGGTGGGTGATGGTGAAGATGAATATTGGTGGTAGGTGGCGTATTATTCTCTAGCACCGGAATACTTGTTCTTTGTAAAGTCAAAGCTTAGATGTGAAAAGCGAGGAGAATTTTTGAGATTATTTTCGTGTTGTGATCGAAAGGTTCATGTACAATGGGCGCACATATATCGGTGAGAAGAATGAGCAAGCAAGGCTCTTATAGATTCTGTGCCAAGGAACAAATCACGCCTCTTTTCGAGAAGACCTGCATGTGCTGGGCTGGACAACTGGGCAGCTGGACCCTTAAAAACCGGTTGAACTCCTGTGGTATAAGTGTCAAGGTGTCCTGTTTCGCTATTGTGGGCGTATCAGTCGTTGCGGACCTTTTAAGTCGAAAGAGGCTGATGGGACATATGTCATATGCGCCGTTAAAAGGAACACGCGGTGCATCAACCACCCAGGCAACCAAACACAGCACCTGGTTGAACCTACTTGCTCTGGATGGGTCGGTCGTACCACTTGTTGCACACTTTAGAGCCCTGCTGCTCGGGGCAATTCCCCGCGTCCGCATGGCAAATCGTATTTATCTTCATCCAATTCGCTATCTGGCGTTTTAAGGTTCTTAAAGATAGATTTCACATGCCGCGAATCGGACGATGGACTTCGTTCAACAGGAAACGAGATATAAAAATCTACCTCTATGGCTCTCCATCGGGTTTTGACTTGAACCCCCCTTGCATCCCGTCGGAAGCTTTTTTTAAAAAAGAGTTATGCATCTTTATGTTTGATATACCAATGTCTTATCGTGCTATGCAAGCCTTGGTTGGATGGACAATGCCTTTATTGCACGTGATACTGGATAAGCATAGACAACCAATGACGGCACTCCGTTTCTTGATGACTTGTTAAGCCGAGGCTCATGTCCTGGTCGTTATCAAATATGAGGTTGCAAATCCGGGGAAGTAAGCTCCAACATTAAATTCCATTCTCCATTGCCTCGGACGTTCTTCCACCGCTACTCAATCGACTCCAAAACCCACCACTATCCTCACCAAAACGTAATAATTGAGATATAATCCTCAAGCGCTCAATCAACCACAATATCCAAGTCCAGAAGTCGATAAGCGCAACAGCATCAAGTTACACAATATACTGCCTAATCAATATCAAACATGTCGAAATCATTCACCACCGCCGATGTAGCTTCGCACAAAGATGCCGCGGAAGGAATGTACATTATTGTTGACGATGGGGTGTATGACGTCACAAGTACGTTTCATTCTGTTCACCCAACGCTGATTCTAAGCTAACATTCAAACAGCATTCGCAGATGAACACCCTGGCGGAGCAAAGATCCTCAAGCGCGTCGCAGGCAAAGATGCAACCAAGCAGTTCTGGAAATACCACAATGAGAATGTGCTGAAGAAGTATGGAGCAAAGCTGAAGATTGGCACCGTTAAGGAGAGTGCAAAGCTATGATAGATCACTTAGAAACATGGGGATACGATATGAGAGTGTAGATAGCCGACAGCGTCTGTAATGTTTGCCTAGTTCATATAGATGGGAGACAAATGAATCACGATTACATACCAGATATGGGTCAGACATATGGCCTCATTCCTGGAACTACCTACCACAACTTGTCGACTTGCAATCATTTATGACCTTTTTAACACCGGTCTCCCTCAACCTGTCCGTCAGAGGAGGGAAGGAATCAACTAACCTAGAATTGGAAGAGAAGTTGTTATCTTGATAATTCACTATTAGCCCAGGTTTGATGGTTGTCGTAGTTCCAATGCAGAGTTCAGACAATCAAGCTTGAAGTGAAACCAAAAGGTGATATATTTCTTCTATGCCAAGATTCAAAAGAAATAGAGCTTTCAGGAAGTACTTTCTTGGCAACTGATTTTTGGACGTTATCCGATATACAGATACAAAAATTGACCTTCGTAGAGACTGAACAGATAAGCGTAAACACCGATTGCAGTATATTCTGCTCCGAAGTACTATACTCTGGTATCGTTATTCTGAAATTGCCTTGCCAAAGGGTGTATACTGCGTAGATTGTTAAGCGCAGTACCATTGGCACTTCCACTAGCAAACAGCAGTAAGAAATACGTTCAGATCGTCAAAGGCGAGTTGTGCTAACATTAACTTGTCAATTCCTCTCCCATCCCTACAATACGAAAGAGTCGACTGAGAAGCATGCATTTCCTTTCTCGCTTCGTGAATGATGGCCATACGGACTCTAGACCGTAAAGAATATCTGAACCCTTCAAGATTAAAATTAGATTCTCTCCAACTGTTGCAAATGTATCAAAACAAAGTCATACTGATAATATTGTAGATTCACATCTCAGCATATCAGAAACGGGCCAAGGGGCATTTATCTAGGCAACTGTAAATGGAAAATTAAGATCAAATACTATGTAACACAAGACATCACATGTGAGAGGAGCTTTATATCTTTGGGAAATCGTCCAATTAGTCAGCAATATTATGAATAAAGACGACTAGCCTCGATGCCTCTAAACTGCACACGAACATATCTTCAATCTAGTGGCCAGCAATTGACTCAGCATGATTTTTGTTTTTTTTTAAACAATAAATATATTGAGCCAAGGGCATTTCATATAACGATCGTAATGAGGATCAACTCAATGTGCAATTCCCTGCAGGCCTGCAGGCCGTCGTCTCCCGTGAAGTCGTGCCCCACGTTGAGATTTCATTGGAGATGGTCAACTAGAGGGGCGCAGGCAGGCATAGGTGGTACATATATGCATGAATTACCTAGGCCTGACAACCCCAGGCTTGCCGAGCTGTGGAGAACGTGCAAGAGCAAGCTGTGCCGTTGGAGGAGAAGGAAAATGATCCAGATCACGCAGTCTTATCAAGCCCCTTCTCGTTTGCCGCTCTTGGATACACTTCTATAGTCTTGATTAACCAATAAAACTTGGCTAGATCTGACGCCTTGCGAAATGTAGACTGACTAGTTTTAGATTACAAATTTACATATATCAAAATACTGAATAACACAATTGGTGAGCCTAGATCCCTATGTAAACGTGTCTCATGTAATATTCTCACTATCGCTAATTAATCAACTCCGAATATAAAACCAGAACTCTTAGCATGGTAATTCTAACCTCAGCTCCTAACTTGAATTCCTAACCTGAGTGCCTATCTGAACTCGACTCACCCAGACCACATATCTACTAAACACCACCATCTAAACAGACATCCTAATACATATTTGTACACAACTACTTCTCTAGCGTCATTCTACCCTTTGCTTCACTAACTTGAGGTACTTTCTTGCCATTCTTTCTGTCTTTGCTCGCTTGCTTGACAGCCGCCTTTTGTATCTTTCCCGTGGTCTTTTGGATTGCTACGGGATTTATCGGGGGGAAGTCCCCAACTTGCTCGCCATATAAGAGATCAAAGAATGTGAAACAATTTATAGTCTTTGTGGGGTCCTTTCCTTTTGCGGCAGTGATAATATTGCCAACTCCTGGCACCTTGGGTATAATTGGTACTTCGCATATGTAGGGTATAACTATAATATTCTTTCCGCTATAACACGTTAGCATGTCTGAAAATATTACATTTCGTGAAGCTTTACCTTTTCGCCTAACTTTATTTATGTCCCACTCTTTACTGATGGGGCCTGGCATAAGAGTGCTTGCCTTCTCATATTTATCATTCATATATAGCCGGTCCCAATTTCCTTGTTTAAGAGTCATTTTGCCGCCTGAAACAAGCTGCTTGGTAGAGTAGCCATCTATCGCTCAGTAAAGTCTTTTGCCTCCTATCCATTTGCCAGCAGCGAAACAAGTATCAACACGTTGCCGTGGGACGCTTTTGTCCGCTCATTAGCTTTTTTTGACGTGTCGAGACAGGGACGTATTTGCGTCCTGCTTCATGCTCATAACATATGAAGGTGGAAAGAAGACCAGTGAATTCCATGGGAGGGATCGTGATGAACATACACGCGCCGATGACTTTTTTCGAAGTATCGCGCTGCCAGTTCCACAGGAGGATAGCCTGGACCAAAGCACCCATGCACACGGTCATTATACAAACAGAAGGGATATTCTCCATGTGCTATGGCAGGTCCAGCCAAAACTACACTTCGAGACTACACCAGTGGGCAGCAACACGCTATGGCATGTTGCGATTGCATTGGCATCTCGTAAATGTCCTCTGGATTGTTACCTTATCCCTCGGGACGAGCTGGTCAGCTTGGTTGACTTTTTGATAGAGTTGTTGCAATCAATAACGTTAGAAAGGGGAGAGGGCCCATCTAAGCTAGAGAATAGGCTGCGTAAGGTGTCGAAGGCGGTTGCAGAGATCCCGAAGGAGAACCTCAGCTTTGGCGATATCCTAGAAGCTGGAAGACCGATGGTTAGTTCATTCTGTCTTCTTCTATGTGCTAATTATTAAACTCTGCTGATAATGCTGCTTAAGAGGAACGTGCATTATGCCTTCGCGATACTATTTGATCACTTCTTGTTAGATTTCAAGTAAAAGAACAATGTTGGTCGCGGATCTTTAGATTTCGATAGCATGAATTATATTCATGTTACCACCCACCAATGTCTGGAGATAGAAAGGCGTCACCACATTAAAGTATTGTAATCATAGTTAATTGCTAAGCAGATTCTCTATCGGACTTCGTATTCATCATGTACTCTGTTCTATCGTCTTACTTTTTAAAAAATCCTGATGAGAAGTTTAGTACTCTTGAAAATCCTGTGTGGTTCAGCACGTATGTATGGGCTTATGTGTACGCCATTACTATGATAATTAAATGTGGTCGTAAATGCAGTAATGGTTCTCACGCGTAAAAATGTGAACAACAGAAGGGTTTGATGAGGTTGACATTAAGCACCATTGACATCGAGTCAATAATTTCATCACCAAGGCTCGTGAGATGCAGTATCACCTCGGGGCATAGTCCCCAATTTCATGCAGCAAGCTACGCTTGCTATGTCGTAAATCTAATCCAAGAGACAAGGAAAGGCTGCTCTAGCGCGTAACCCATCGAGTTGAGTTGATTCCAAAATACCCCCAACGCCAAAAATGCAAAGATGGACATTCCTATATCCAGATCTTGAAACTCCTGCAACACATAAAGAGCTGCTCATTAAGGGCTACGATGCCTCTCCCAAAATCTAAGGCGCTACAAAAAATGAGTCCAGTAACATCTTAGAGATGCTACATAATATCACCAATCTCGATGACGCTAGATATCTCATCATCATCCATTAGAACCAAGATGGAGTCGTCGCTATACTGGCTTGCCATAGTTGTCAGGCGCATGCTCGTGACCATCTCCCGCGCAGTAGACAAGGGCGTTGCGAGTGGAATAGTAGTCCATTCGTTACTCGGTATCATTAGACCTTTGATTAACTGAGCAGGTTCGTCCAAATCATTGGGTCGTAAGGACTTAATACGACGAGGCGACATGACAGTGTTTTGGCCACATTTGACCCATCCATTATCTGAGCGGTATGCAGACATGAGTATTTCAGCCCCGGACATAGACTCTTTAACCTCCGAGATATCTGAAAATGCAATTGCTATGTCGGAAACTTTCGGCGGTCCCATAGAAGCTGCACCGATAGCTCCTCCCGGGTGGTACTTGGAGAATATACTCGCTACACTGAGATGGAGGTCGTTAGCAATAACCATTGCTAAAGCATCACCCAACGCAATCGCCATAGTCGTAGATGTGGTTGGGGCAGATACTCCGAAAGAGTCGGCCTCTGATTGGTGGATGGGTGCCGAGAGAAGAATCGCATCCGGTCGTATGTTGGCTATGCAACATGCAGCTCGTTGGGTATGAGATGTCATGACAATCAACGGCATTGCAGGATCAAAATGCGGCAAAAGTGAGAGGAGCTCCGGGGTCTTTCCCGAGAAAGTGATAAGCATTATTGTGTCATGCTTGCCTACGGTTCCAAGATCACCATGTAGCGCTTCCGTAGGATGTAAGTAAACTGATTCGATTTTGAGACTGTTCATGGTAGCCACCAGCTTTTTGGCGATATGCCCGCTTTTACCAACTCCACAGATAACAAGTTTTCCTTTGTCACCGCGAAACCGAGTGATTGCCTCAACAGCATCATTGAAACCTTGACGGGCGGAAGGATCCGATTCGTATAACCGTGTCAAGTGCGATAAAGCTGTTGCTTCAGTGCCCAAGACGTGGACCGCGGTAGCAAGCCGGCCCGACATAATTGAATTGGAATCAAGAAGTTCCGGCGGTGTCATGGACATCAAGTCGCCCGAGGGGGGTGAAAGCTCGGCCTCACATGGTGTAGCGGGTGATGGCGGGGATGGAGGAGGTATCATAGGTCCATGGGTAGAGTTCAGAAGATAGACTTCGCTATTTTGAACAGGGTGGTAATCCATGCCCATGCTGATGGTTTGTATGCCGATATGAAATGTAGTTATAGATCAGAAGGGGATGCTTGCTATTGGCTGTGCCGAAGTGAAGCGGACTTGTTATCTAGGAATTGTGCGCTTTAGTGAGATGTGTGTATATATATCTGGACGGATAATTAGTAAATTCGATTTTGCAACCCGAGGACCAGCCCATGGCCAGCTCAAGGGATTGGCGACTATCGATGTGGACATACCTTCACGTATCGCAAATAGGGATAGAATAAAGCCTGGTCACCGCAGGCTTCGGGTATCGGGTGTACAAACTCAGACGGATCGGAAGGTAAATCTGCGTTTACGAAGCATTCGAGACGAAGAAGTGAAGGGAGCCATGGGGAAATGCTGGATAATAATGTAGCAAACCTGTGGATACTCTGGTCTACAAGGAGGGGGGGGAACTTGTATTATAATAGCGATGGAGTGGACTCTGGTAGATTGTCCGAAAGGATCTCTGGCTCGGTCGACGTCGGAGCTTGTCCCCTGTAGATCTTGTTACCCCTGTAGAGTCTTGGTGTATTCTGGCTGGTAATCAGGTAATCAATCCCTTTGCCGTATACAGTACAGTACATCCCGATAGCACGCAATCCTGCTGTGCGCTGGGTCAGATCAAGGCAGTCTGTTTCGTCCAAGTCTAAATTATGGTTCTTCGCTGTGCAATTGGTATTGGTGCGAGGCGGCTAAGCCGAATGCGCTTATCAAAGAGTCATGATGGCCTTGAGTTGCCTTTGTCTCGCTGTCGGTGGTCGAACTGTGAAACTGACGACGACAACGGTAGTATCAGCATTACTTGTTCTGGACACATGCTTGTGTGACGGACCTGCTGTAGTTCCATTCCGGATAGTGTTTTGATACGACCTCACACAGTTGAATAAGCAGCCTCCCTTTGGCCTGGAAAGCTTGATCGCCAGCTGGTGCACCATGGACCAGACCACCTACACGGGTAAATGTGGGAGATAACATAACAAGTTGAATGTGCCAGAGCAGCTGGATATGGATTCGATGCGGTTTGGACGTGTTTATGGGTCTTGGCAAGTATGTATATATCCCTGAATGATATGCAGGCGGTGTGGCACGGTATAGTTCTCTTGGGGGGATGGGATGTGAAAGTGCCTTAGCTCCGCATGTTGTGAAGTATGGTCTGCGACCAAAATATCAAGTCGGCATGTTGGAGGTTGCTATGAGATAGGCTTCTCTCTAACTGGCTTTGGAAGCTGATCAGACCGAAGAATATGTTAAAGCTTTAAATACGGTATTATGGTCCAAACTCTGAAAATCTACTTTATTGAGCCACTACTCGGCCATCTTTAAATCGATCCACTTATATGAGGACTAAGTTCGACTAGGCTGATAGTGGGAGATCTTTGAAAATGCACCAGCACTGGTTTCTTGCTTGGCCTGCTCATTTTCAACGAGGCGGCTCCCGAGAGCTTTAGATGACGTGCTAAAGTAGTAGACTCAGCCGCAGTAATTTCCTTTTTTTTTTATCTTCCTCTCGTGAACTTCCTGAAGATAGACCCCATATACAGTACAGGAACGTGAAGAAAAGCACATGATGCGCATACAACAGTCAGGTTCAATCAACAAGATCCCGATTACAGTACCAGGGCTTTGACATGTGATCTTGAATTAGTCGTGTCCTCTCGTATAGTTATTGAAATCTAGCCCACTGCAAAGAGCTGACTACGCGGTCGCTGGTAGACTGAAACTGGTCGCGGTAGAAGAAAAGCAGGAAAGTCAACAAGCGCGGCAGCCAAGATTCAAAAGATTCAAAAGATCCCGACTTTTGGCGAGCTCTTATCGATAAGGGCTGCCAAGTGGTCGTGCCGAGTATCTGTCAGGGCTGGGCAAAAAAGTGCGCTAAACAGCCGCTAATCGCTCTACTGGGAACGACCGTGCTCCGTAAACAACGTTTGCACATCCCCATCTGCAGCCTTATCCGTTTCGACTATACGCAAAATAACACTTCAAGTATATCTGTAGGTACCAATTGCTTTATCATTGTTACATCTGCTTTCAAATTGCCCATGGAAGCGGTTCTTAGTGGCAATAACCTGCAGAATTATCCGTGCAAGAATGTGCTGCTTTGGTTGGGCGAACGAAACAGTTCGGCAGATGAATTCTATTGAGTATCTAGGAGATGCCCCAATCACTGGATACCGCAATGGCATATGCATTTGTACAAGCTATACATCTGCTATCAACCCTGGGAGATTTGGACGCTGATGGTATTGATAGGCAACCTCTGTGCAGATCTTATCGTTCCTAAACTAGGACGACTTCGGCACCTAACCATAGTCACTCAATAACCTACAGAGAAATTTTCTGGACTTGACGTTGAACAGTGCAGTGAAGGGCTCGAGACAGCACACCCTATCAGTGATATATTTTGTCTCTACAGATCTCGGCCTACCGGCTACATATTAGCAAAGAGGCCTTCATAATCATCAGACCTGCTCATTCTGATCTTCGCGCAGTCTTTCAAGATGACACCGCGTCCCAGTAGGGTTTCTTTGTATCCCTCTGCGTACCAACTTTCGAAGCGCGGTAATTGGGCGAGCCGTGAACCTGGCGTCATAGTCGTCTTTTGCATTGTATTTGTGGTAGCCAGCGGACTTATCGCTCTCTACACTTCACGCCATCTTGCTAAACGGCGCGCAAATCGATCAGACTTATGAATCAGAATATAAGGATAAGCGGCAGTCGTGTCTAGGAAAGAAAGACTTTATAATGAGCGTTTTGGAGTCATGGAAAATTACATTCACGGTGTATATTTGGAGCACCTGCACGTTAGCTGGGCTCTATTACCGGATTTTATGGAAGGACATCACAGATTTACACAAGAACAGAATACCCGGCCTGTTGGCCTACTGCGGGAACATCAATGACGAGACGGTGTGCTCAGATTTAATATTATCATTTGACATCTAGGCTATGTCTTTGAAAGGCAAAATACGTGCTTTCGCCTTATTCTAAACCGGGGAAAATATCAATCGTCATTGTTTCTTGATCTGCTATCACTCCTGCTGCGCTATCAATAATGACAGGAAGTTCTTGAAACCCAGGCAGCCTATCTAATGTGGGGGGGGATTGTAGCTATATTTCCAACGATATTAATAGCACTGATGTAAAATACATCACAGAGTAAAATGAAGGCGTCTGTGCTATCTATCAAACTGAGTAAATGCTCTTGGCCCTGCTTGGGGTCTCGAATGGTTTAGTTTGGCAATCAATCCGACAAGGTTTTTCTCTTATACAGAACTACTGGACTTTCCCCCTTGTAGCGACCGGCCATATCTCCTCAATAACGCCCTTCCGATGCGCATAATAAACATCATGTAAGTTGACTGTCGGATCAATGTGACTCGGGATCATCTCGACCCTGGCACCAATACCCAAATCCCTCTCGTCCTCCCAACTCAACCATCCATGTTCATCACCCATCGGCGTATACGTGACGCCAGGCATATCCTTCGCTTCTGCAAATCCACTATCGGTAGTAAGTGACTTCAACCCGGCATCGATGGTCACCCGCTTCTCCGAACCAGATTTACTGATTGCTGTGGAGAGAATTGTAAGACTATGCTCAAAGAAGCCACCAACTGCGTTTCGGTAATCGGAATCCATGAATATGAAAGAACCGGGCTGGACTTCTGTGATGCCTGGAGTGCTTGCACAGACTTCGGCAGTGCCAGTTCCACCCGTTGTCACGACCTTGATGTCGAAATTGTTCTCACGAAGGAGGTTGGCGGTATTTACTAACGTTGCCATTGATGCTCGACACTCCGCTTCTCGCTCGTTACGATCGTGCACGTGTTGAAGGTGACCTTCGTAACCCTGAACACCGATGAGCTTCAGCTGTTTTTGCGAAGCAATATGCTTAGCGAGCGCAAGAGCTGATTCTGGCGCTACACCTGTACGGTGTAAACCAACATCTAGATCGATCAGGACTTGGATCGGACTCTCGATGCTGGAAGCTAATAAAGCATCATTGATAGCAGTAGCTCCCTCCTTGCTATCCACCACGATCCTGATTTTTGGATATTTGCGGAACAGCTCTACCAAACGAGCAATCTTGACTGCTCCAATAATCTCACAAGTGATCAAAATATCATCAAACCCCTCGGCAGCCATAACCTCCCCTTCGCTAAGCTTGGCTACACATCCTCCTTCGGCACCTGCCTCAACCAGCTTCTTAGCCAGGATGGGACTTTTTGTCGTCTTGAGATGTGGTCTGATTTTCACCCCTTTGGGCTTTAAGATCCCGAACATCTTGCGGATGTTCTCCTCCATTATGTCGAGATCGACAATCATCGAAGGCGTATCGAGGCTTTCCAGCCGGTCTCCAACTTTCGGGTTGTACATCTTTTTTTTTTAATAAACTTGATATATTTGGGAGAAATTATTGTTTGAAGTTTGGCGTGCAGATGGTTAATATACGAGCTCTCCTAGATGATCACACGTAGTATGAAAAGTAAGAGCCTCAAAGGTGGGGGATTGGAGATCGTCAACCTCCCCATGTTTGAAAAGATTGTAGAGATTGATAGGTATGTTACGTTTTTAATTGTTAGGTTACGTTAAGTCGAGCTAGGCGTGGCAGTTGATACTGTATTGCGCTTTGTTCTATTAATAAATATCAATCCACTTCACGTTACCTGCTCCTCCCCGTCGCCCTCTACTGGCGCATTAAGCCCGACATCAATTCTGTGATACCCTCCAAAACATATTTCATAAACTAATTCATCCCGATGTTCTCCATCTTTCAGTACTTGTAAGCTTCGCTAATTGTTTTCTTACCCTGTAATTTGTTAATGCGAACATGCGTCAATCAAGTCGTTGCTACGCCCATCCGCATCCAAGATGACTCGTTCGGAACATCACGAAGCATGCGGCCTCTAAGCCATTGTTAGCGAATACATCTATGGAAAAAAGGTATCAATGATGTGAGTACGATAAACATGACAGAGACACTTCCATATAGTACATCTAACCTATACTTTCTGTGGGTTACAGGATAGTAGAAGACGTAGCGAAGCAAAGGGATACAAAGCTTTCAATCAGGGTTATATTTCGAAAGTCTAAAGTCCAAATATTCATATGAGCAATAATCAATAGATGGGATGTCCCTAGCATGATTGTATTAATGTAGTTGCTCGATTTGGTATGTGATGGTTTTAAGCCATCACTTCCCTTGGCAGTTTTGAAGTCAGGACATCTATCTAATTATTTCAGGAGTTTTGCGAATTGGAATTGCAGCGGGGAATTTCAACCCAGGAATCAATGTACTCGCCAAGTCATTGATGGATGTAATGCTGGTGGCATCTTCTCACTGCTGCTTTGGAACCGCCGTCGTCTAATTATCCTCGTAGCCGAGCCTGGCATTGCGGACATGCTTTCATTTTGCAACCTGGGCATTGCAAGAAGTATTCCTGACGAAGCACAACGCACTCCTCGCAAATCTCACCTCCACCTCGTTCTATGGAGGCGAGATTTGCGAGCAATAGTGGCTACATGTTTAACTTTTAGATGCCGATGGCTGAGGAACCTTTTGCGTCCCAGTGTCGTTTAACGGAAAGTACAAGATAGACCCAGACCGACCACGCACCGGCTCTTGGGCTACCAATGTCTCATAACTCCTCCCAATGATGCCTTTTAGTCTATCTTCTTTCCGCATTCTACTGATCTGGTCCTCTCGGGCCTCGCGAACTATTTCCCGTTTCTTTTCCTGGATGGCTTGCTTCTCGGCAGCTTCTCTTTTGCCCTGCAATTTCCCTGCCTTTTTTTGCTCGATCCTCTCTTCCTCTTGTTTTGCCATTCGTACTCGCTCCCTCGCTACCCTTTACTCCCACTGTGCCCTCTGACTGTGCGCTTGATCCTTTTCCTCCTTTATCTTCAATAGTTGTTCGAGATGGAGAATCATAGCATCATCTTTACTGTCTTCGGCTCTCAAGCGCTCTTTCTGTGCATACAAGTCTCGTTCGTATTCATTCGGTTTTTCTTGCGTCAAGACACAAGCATGCTGCTTTATGCTCTTAGCATGAACCCTTCCTATCCGCTCGTTGATTTTTTTCTTTTTCTCTTCTGGCGTAACAACTGCTTCACTATTGAATAGAGACGGAATCCATGTCGACCAGCTTTTAGCGACTTCTTTCTTAGCGTTTTCTTCTTGCTCAATATCTTCCAATTTTGGATGTCAATTTTCCATTGGTTAGGATGTCTTTGTAATTTGAATATATCATGGCTTGCAATTTAGCTAAAACTGCTGCTCTATTCTGTTTTCCTTTCCGCAGTGCCTCGATTTGGATAGCCTCATCATCCTTAGCGTTGGGCGCCTTTGAGTCGGCCTGCTTTTGAAGTGGAGGCTTGGCATGTTGAGATTTAGATTTTGGTGTAGTTTTTCGGAGCCGGGGATAGAAAATATCATACTCTCGTCAAGTAACACGATCTTTCAGTGCATGGTAAGCCTCCTTAACACTATATATACCCTGTCGGAATAAGAACTTGGTGTAGATTTCGTTTTGCTGTAAAGTAAGATACAAGCACAGGTATATCTCAATATTCACAACAGATATCATAAACAAGTGGCTGCGATGAATTGAGTGGGCTCAAAAGGTCTTGTCTTGAAGTCTCAAGAACAGGCGCAGGTTGTATCTTACAGCGGAGAAGCTCTCAACTTTAGTCATATGCGTGCGGCGCATTTGGCAATGTTCCTTAAATTAAACGAGTTTTAATGCCATAAAATGAAAACGGAAGCAGGTATAGTGTGAAAATAGCGACATACCAGCTGAAAGGTAACAGCAAGATTCTTTCCTGGATTCTTGTCTGGATGTCGGAGTAGAGGAAGTCGCTTCCATGAAGCCTTGATAGTTTCCGATTAATCCGTTCGATCAACCTCTAGAATCAAATAGTAGTCTTCGGATGGCTTAATGGGAGCCATGGTTCTAGCTACGGAATTCGTTAATAGAGATCGTTTGTTATATTAGCTTTCAATGAGATGGAGCATATAAAGTGACAGAACTTAACATTCGAAATGAAACTAATTCTGCAGAGGGATTAACTTTTGGCATTAGTAAAGACGAGAAAGCGGACTGCTTTTGATGACATCAATTCACTTATGAAGTAGCACAATAATCGAAATTCAAGCAAAACTACATCAAAGCTCAAGGTCAAGCCCATACATATATCAAAATATACAGCAATATGGAGGACGAATGATTCGTCCCAATTACAGAAAGTATTCTGCATTTGATTTTATGCATGAACCATTGAATAGATTGTGGTAATACTCGACTAAGTCTGAAGTAGCCTCGTGTGCTGTATGATACACGCACCATAGAGTTTGGTTCGTTGGAATTTGGCGGTGGTGAATACTAAGAGGTAGAAGCCATCAACCTCGATTTTCTTGCCTGATCGCAACAGCTTCTAGGCCAGACATTGACTTCCTCTCCGCGTAACAAGCCTAGCTCTGAGTATCTCCAGCTCTTTTATCAATCAGATCATCAGCCCTCATTTTGGTCGCAAATCCCCCTCGGTTTGCCTCTTCGCCCTCTGTTCGCAAACAACAAGCTCTACCCCTCTATCCTCCCTAATAGCCCTCAACAAAGCCCTATCCACCGGCTTGATACTATAAACCCACTTGTTCGTATGGAAATTATACTTCTCTTGAAGTAATTTCTCCACATCTGTTCCTACCACCCTCGAATGCTCCTTAAAACTATAATCTGGGGCTAATAACACCTGATAAGATCCCTCTACCCTTTCCTTAATCGGTCCATCACACTTTTCCAGTGGCGCTAGATGGGTAGGACTTTCCAATGATTCTCCCGTGATGAGATGATCATACTCTACCATCACGACTTTGGGATCAGCTCTTATTTTTGCTAAGAGTTCGTCGTTGAAGTTCGTCCCGACGTAGACGATGTTATCTTTATATCCTTTCCGTCCACGATCCAGTAACCCCCCAACGTGTTCTGGGTGGCCGTGGTGAGCTTTGTGCTCATCTAGCGAATATCCTGGGGTCAAGTAAATCAGATATGAGTCAGGTGATACATCGTCTTCTAATGGAGCGTTTGGGTTGAAAAATGGTGCTTGGTATGGTGTTTCAATTGCGTCTGGGAGAACTTTACTCGATGGAGTCTCGTGATGGGATTTGCCCCTGGATCGAATGAAGATGGCGGCGAAGAAGGCGGTTAGGAGAGCGATGAAAACTCTTCCTCGATTGAACATAATGGGCTGTGTGAATTCTTCCGGAACCGGAGCCAGCACTCTAACAAAGCGATACGTCGATAGCTGATTGAATATTGAGTATCTCGCTTGGTAACACCCAATGAACGATGAGAGGTAAGTCAATTGAGGCTCATTATATCCAAGCTACGTCGTTAACATGTCAAATGCTAAGCGAGAGGTTTCCCCGCCCCCTATTTTCTTGCCAAGGTTGATAGTCTTGCGCCGAATGTCTCTCCATGTCTCATCGAAACCATACTCATACGTTAGATTCTTCTATTTTGTTCATAATCATTAATCATGTCATTTAGTGAGCATCTTTGAATAAGTAGGGATCCCTTCGTTCCTGTGCTCCTTGTTCATTCAAATCAGTCAAGCTTTAAGATCCACCCATTATCTTCACTCTCATTCTTCCCACTTAGGCCCCCCCATAAAACAATCCCACTAACATCAAGATCTCCCATTGCTGAACTTGCAAACCAACCTCTTTCATTTGGAAATAAGTCTCTCACATCATCTCCATCACGCCCGTCTGCTCTAGCAACACCCACAAGACTCCAAAGTCCTTCGCCAGTTTCTCTTCCCAGAGCCTGCCAGGTAGCATCCTTGAAGCTCGCGCCAGACATCCCTTGAGGTGGTGGAACGAACGCCCACACATCACCCCAAAACTTTCCTCCTCCATCATGGCCTTGACTAGTAGGGGCTCGTTCTCCAAGCACAAGTACTAAATATTCTCTTCCCATTCCGGTATTGATGGTGTGCAGTCCAGCTACACTCCGGTTTCCGGGACAAGTCATGTTTTCTTCCGCAAAATTCAAAGTTTGCCAGCCTCCCTTTGTCGTAACGGTAGCTTCACCAAACCCTCCCTTATCAGCGAAAGTGTCCAAACCGAGTTCTAAGATATCGAGTTGACCGCCCTCTTCTCCTTCACCATTGTATCCACCATATCTGTAAATCCTGTTTTTGGAGATACAGATAGCAGCTCCGCCTCTTGGTTTTCCTGGTGCAGGCGGGTATTCCTTCCATGTTCGACTCCGTACATCAAAGCCCCAGAGATCGTTCGTTCGTCCACCTACTGGACATCCCGCATGGACAAAAAAGGTACCATGGCCACCTTCCATATCATCAGTCTTTACTCCCGCTGCAATTGAACCTATCCTGGGTGTCTCCCTAGCTGGGTTGGCCTTCTCAACACTCGGCTTTTTAAATTCAGGTTTTTCTAGCGCTACGCTGGAGTGATGGTATCTTGCAGCGGGATATGGTGTTCCAGGCATAGGGTCTAGGAATGACCATGTGTCAGTTCTTGTGTTGAATATCCAAACTCTTCCATTCTCCTCTAAAGGCCTCAATTCCTTGCCCCCTCTCCCTCCAAAGACAAATATTCTCTCTCCGATAACCGCAGCAGTATGTCCAGATCTCTTCTCAGGTAACTGGCCACCAGTCGATTCTGCCCTTGCAGGTATGGAGCGATAGTCGGCTGATGAGCTAGATCCAGATGGTAGGATAACGACTTGCATGTCGTTGTCAACAAGCACTTCTGAACCTTTGAAAACGTCAATGGCAATTCAATTCTCTACGATAGATTTACCTACTTATCTCTCCTCCAAACATATATGCTCGGCCTGCGATTACGTTCAGACTGTGAGAGGAACGGGGTAGAGAGGGAGCATCAAGCCGGGTCCATTTGGCTTTCAATGGATGGGTCTTTTTGAGCATGCCCTTCACGGCAGCCACTCCTGTCGCAGCGATTTGCATCATTTTGATAGTTTATTTTCTTTTCTAAGTAGGTGAATGTATTAAGAAATGGGGAACTCGTTGACATAAAACACGCCCTTGTACAACACACCACCAAGATACCTTGAGGATTGGTGGGGCTGTTTACCATAAGACGTCACTGACAGGTGATGGGTGTGGTTACTAACAAGGCTGGCAAGGCTGACGACTACTAATAAATACTTCCACCACAAAGCAACGCCTCCGTGGAACGCCGAAAAAGGCACATCACATTTCACCAAGACCCAGAGAGAACACAGCATCAAGACGAGTTGTGTACGTCACTTATAACTAACACTTGGACATGTTCGCGAAAGCCTTTGATAGACTTGCCCGAAATGCCTTGCGACAAAGCATCCCGAGATCTATCCCCATGGCTCCTCTTCGACCACAACTCTCCTCTAAACTTCTGCAACGTTTCCAATCGAACCAGCCGCGTGGTCCTTTCCCCGGTCGCCCTTACAAGATAAGACACACAAGATTCGACCCCTCACAGATTCAGCACGCTCGCCCACTCTTTAATGCCGACCGATTTTCTAGCGGACTCAGGCATCGCAATACGAAATGGATCCTAGTTTTCGGAATCGGTGGCGGTGCTTGCTACTACGTTACACATATTGAAGAGGTTCCAGTTTCGGGAAGGAAACGCTTTATGTGTTTTAGCGAAGAGAGTGTGGAAAAGGAAGCAAGTCTCTCATATCAGAAGATAATGGATGATGCGCGGAGGCAAGGATCAGTCTTACCAGAATGGGATGACAGATCAAGGATGGTCAAAAGAGTTATGGATAGATTAATCGCAGCTGGGAAGTTGGAGCACGTGAATTTTGAAGTGAACGTGTTGGATTCTCCTGGTAAGTCAAATCTCTCCGATCTGACGTTTAGTTTACCTGACAAATTCCGTAGAATTAAATGCTTTCGTCATTCCAGGTGGAAAAGTGTTTGTCTATACCGGCATACTCAAAGTTGCGCAAACAGACGACGGACTCGCCGCTATACTTGGACACGAAATAGCACACAACCTGGCTAGACATGCAGCCGAAAGAATGTCTAGCACTGTGTTCATCGAGCCATTGAGATGGGCTTTCATACTTGTGGATGCTGCCATCGGTGGCAATGGCCAACTTGGTAGAATAATTGGAGATTTAGCTCTTGGATTTGGTGTGGAGCGACCAGCTTCGAGAGTTCAAGAGTCGGAGGCTGATTATATTGGTCTTTTGCTTATGGCAAACAGTTGTTACAATCCGGAAGCCGCGGTAAAATTATGGCAAAGGATGGAACTTGCGCAGAAGGCTTCTGGTCAGGATGTACCAGAGTGGTTTTCTACACATCCTTCGAATACGAACAGAATTAAGAAGCTGCAGGAGTGGCTGCCAAAAGCCCTGGAGGCAAGCGCTGAGAATGGATGTAGTTCCACAATGCAATATCAACAAGACTTCCAACAGGTCTTGAAAGCATTGTGGCATTAACACCAATTTAGGGTTGATGCGAAGATATGAATTATGATCCAAAGATGAGCAAGAATGGAGTTAGGATGTTTGATCTTGGGCATTTGCATTGCGACTTGTAGGGATATGGGGTCGTAAACAGAATTGTGTATAAATAAACGCTACTTATAATAATCTTTCATAAAGACTTTCTGACTGATGCTTTAAAAAAGTGAGTTGACATACATTTTGTGTGTAGAATATAGGATCTAGGGGTAGAAATAGAGTATGATTAAACATTTTCATCTCTATGTAGTATAGCCCCGGATTAAAGCAATTGATTACCACCCCTCCAGCATCCAAAGAGCTTAATCGGAGAAAGTGTTAAGCTTTGGGAATTTTGTTAAGTGGTACCCCCAGTGTAACTTCAGTTTTGCAGTAGTAACTTTATGGGCATGGGACCCGAATTGGTGCTAAGCCCTTCTAGGATAATGCATTTTTTGGGGCTCGAGGGTGCCTTGGCATCCTCAGAACATGATATAAGGTTCAGGTATGTATAAGTTGATTTTCTAATTGTCGCTCAAGATTTCAACTTTACTACATATTCATCACACCGGCGCTACCCAGCATATTCATTGAGCCTTTGCAATAAACTGAAAGATGTCTCTTCTCTCCTCCCTTCCCGTCTATACTGTTTCTCTGATCCACGGCTATATCCTCACTCTCGAAATGTTTCTCTGGAACACCCCCCGTGGTCACAAAGCATTCGCCCTGAAACCTGCTTACGCGGCATCCACCGCCGTTCTCGCTGCAAACCAAGGTCTCTACAACGGATTTCTGGCCGCTGGATTATTGTGGGGACTACACCATCCAAATGGGGAGTTTGGTAAACAAATTCAAATGTTCTTTTTGGGCTGTGTTACTGTTGCAGGACTGTACGGCGGTATGACCGTGAACAAGAAGATATTTTTGGTACAAGTTGTGCCTGCTGTGATTGGGCTGGGCGCAGTGGTTTGGGGTTGAGGAAGATTGTGGTGGGTTTTGAGGACAAGAATGAGCTCTGAAAGCCGTTGTTTTGAAGAGACAATTTGATATCGAGTTCTGAAGTTCTGTCGAACATGTAACTGTCAAAGAAGTATTGATAATGTCAAAACTCCCTCAAAGGGAAACAGTTTTAAAAAGGACACAATCTGATTGAGCGTTTCATATGATAGAGAGACCGAGGACCAAGCTATTGAATCGTCACGACAAACCTTGTACTAGACTAGCTAGCAGTGCCGTTGCCCCTACATTCAACGTCTGAAACAGTAGTATCCCAGTTTGGTCTGCTCTATGCCTTCTTCGCCATACTCAGATAATTGCAATTTACTGCTTTAAAAACAATGCTTCCAGCGTCAGACTAGTACAAAATCTATTCCTATAGTTACAACCTACGCTGTTTGTAAAACAGAGCGCGAGTGAAACCCCCAGAAAATGCTGTGAAAAGAACGAAAGTCTAAAATTTGATGTAAGATAAACTTACATCCTATAATATTGCGGCGAGCTATTTCGTGTAAAACGCTGCGATATTTATGCGAAATCTCCGCAAAAGGTTCAGAAGAGATCTAACGAGAGGCGGTGCTCCCTTGGAAGCTCATCCATTTCATTAGCGTATAAGTCCATGCCAAGCAGAAATGTTTTAGAAGACCCTTTCTATATAATTTGAGACTCAGTATAAAGACTGCTTCTCCAAGTGTATCAGACCATTGGCAGGCTACGCAATGTCAGCTTGAATCGAACAGCCAAGACGGAATAACTCACTGGAATGAACTGACGCAACCGTACGCCAGCTTCGGAGAACACGGCCGCCGTCTCTGTATCCATACTATAGCTGAAACTGTAGATCACCTCAGTGATCCCAACCTGACAGATCTTGATGCTGCAAGTCAAGCACGGACAAGTATCACAGTATAGGACGGCACCTTCCCTTATCCTTTCGCGTCCAGCTTCCAGTAATGCATTTTCTTCTGCATGTAAACATAAGCATGAAGCAAGCGATACCCCAGACCCTTGCCCATCATTACATCGTGGGCAACCCCCCTCTCCACAGTTCTTAAGGCCTCGAGGAGTTCCGTTATAACCAGTTGCAATAACGCGTTTTTCCCGCACAAGTACACATCCGACGCGTCTTTTCATGCAATTACTCCGCTGAGCTGCAAGAGAAGCAAGCTGCATAAAGTAATGGTCCCAGTTTGGCCGTAGCCTATCTTCGTTTGTGAGATCTAGCTTGCCCAACGTTGCGTAGAGATGTGCGAGGTCAGAAGAGGTATTGAGTAGGCGAATTGTGGCTCGAGAAATCAATGGTAGTAGGCCAGTGTTGGGGTTGTATAGGTGGTTGTCGGATTGGAGAAGGAAGTCTTCTAAATTGTAGCTTGTTGAGGAGGATTTGGACTTCTGGAGCCTTGTCTGGAAACGTTTCCAGCGGACACTGACAGGCGCGTCAACACTCACTAGGATAAAGAATGGGCGGCGGAATAGCTTGTCCAAGATAGCTTCGGTATGGATATCTGTTGTAACCCAGCGCTCCTTCCACCGTTTGGTTACAAAGTCCAGAAGGTCGTCTGCTGTGCTAAATATATGCTCAGATTTGACAGCTCCTATTGTGCCTTCGAATGATGGCGTTATGCGCGTCGAATATTCATCACTATCATCTGGCAATCCATTTGTGGAACTGTTGCCATTCATGCTGCTTTCTTTGAGGTAGAGTTGGGTAAATGCATGATGCTCTTTGAGATATTGAGCAACGGTACTTTTACCAGCACATATTCCTTTTAACGGTTAGAGAAACAATATTCATGTGTTGCTGGGTGCTTACCTCCGCAAAGACCTATTAACATTTTTGCAGTAGCTTCAGCGAGTGTGAGCTGCTGAACATGATAATGATCAAAGCTCGCGATTAATAGGTCTGCCAAGCATTGGACCCTGCACTTCTGAGGATTGAACCTTGTACAGCACAATCTCGACACTTCAACGCACTGATACATGTGAACTCAACAGCTTTAGTCCGCGCTAAGAGGAGAAATAAGTAGCTGATAGCTTTACCGAAGAGTCTTGCTTAATCAAGCCATTTTAAATATTATTCCTGACCTTGACTAGCTTAAGCAGTTAATGTTAATAATTAAGTATAACCTTGGCACGAGGTGTTGTTTTCCTGTACTCTAAAATTATTGTCTGCATCTTACTTTCAAGCACACATCAGGTATTTCTTTATTTTGAAGAACTAAGTTAGCATCCCCGAGAGAAGCTAACCGTTAGTTCCTCTACAATATATCAAAGCTTCAGGTCTTTATTGAGATTAGCCGATTAGCGAGTGCTAAAATGGGGACTGCTTACCTAACTCACTACATATAGCACGTGAGCCTTGAATCAATCCCTTGCACATGACTCCCATCTCCTTGTGACTATATACGGACTTCTACCTATACATGATTAGTGTCTAGACTCAAATAAATCAGATCAAGCCTCTGAACGTATGTCCTTGAAACTATCAGAACACAAATTCAACACTTCAGGCCTTTCTCCACACACAAATCCAAATAGTAAGAGACTCTTGGGAATCTGTGTATCCGTACCGGGGCGCCTACGTTACGGAAGGGCAGTGACCTCTCCATACAGATTATAATGGCTCTCAAATTTGCCCCGTGGGGCTCCGAAATAGAGCTTCCGTTCTATACAGCTCTGTCGCAATTCAAAATAGATCACGACAAGCTTGACGACTCAGCAAGAACCGTTCTCGGCTTATATGAGCCCCGAGCTACAGCTCCAGAAGAGAGTTGTCGCATGCGAGTCCTTGGAAATGCGTTAACTAGTGTTGAGTGAGAGGTCTTGTCATTAAATGCAAATATATTGTTAATATAGACGTAGTGTGCCCACGAATAACATCCGAGCTGAGGGTAAGATCAGGAATGTAAATACCATCGAGGATTTTACGAATACAGACAAGGCTTCCATGCTGAAGATTGCTGGAAAACAGGTAATGTTTTCATTCAACACAAAATGGAAGTTTTTACTGAATGATTTAGATATGGGATGCTATTAATGATGGGACGATATATTCTATTCCTTCGTTACTCTCTTCATTTACCATACTTTCGTTTGCCAACTTAAAGAAATACACATTCACCTACTGGTTTGCATTTCCTGCACTTCATTCGGACCCGGTATGGAAACAGGTTGAGATATCACCTGACAAGAGACAGCTAAGCAGCGCAGAAACTACGGTCCTCGTGGATGAAGTTGGTACGTGGAGATATGGCACTGACCAAAGGGAGCATGGATTCTTCTTGGCCAAGAGGGTTCATCTTACTGCAGATGACAGAAGACCTTCGACACCAGGAGCATCTGGAGATGATGTGGACTCTAAGTGGGTCATCGACTCACTTAGGGCTTTCGAGAAAGGATTCTTTACCGGTGTCGATGCGGCTGATCAGTTTGTATGCTTTGTAGATCCGTCAACTTACGATGATAACCCGGGGTGGATGTTGCGTAACCTTCTAGTTTTGATAAGACGGCGGTTCAAGCTCAACAAAGTTCAAATTCTGTGTTATAGAGATGTTCACTCAAAGCGTCATGAACCCAGAAGTCGCATTTTGGTGCTCGAGACTGATGGGAGTGCAGCCACAGAATCATCAGAAATGCCCAAAGTAACAGGGTGGGAGAGAAACAGTATTGGCAAATTACATCCAAAGACTACAAATCTAGCAGCATACATGGACCCCGAGAAACTTGCTGATCAATCTGTTGATTTAAACCTCAAGCTCATGAAATGGCGCATTGCCCCTGATCTGAACCTTGAGAAGATTAAGAACACGAAATGTCTTCTCCTGGGAGCTGGAACCCTCGGAACCTTTGTCTCAAGAGGCTTGATGGCATGGGGCGTCCGAAAAATTACATTTGTCGATAACGCAACCGTCTCATTCTCTAACCCTGTTCGACAACCACTCTTTGATTTTAAAGATTGTCTAGACGGCGGAGCAAAGAAAGCATACAGGGCAGCAGAAGCTCTACAGGAAATCTATCCCGGGGTCGACAGCACCGGCAATGTAATGTCCGTTCCTATGCTTGGGCATCCCATCACAGATGCGACAAAAACCAAAGCTGATTTCGAAAAACTACAACAATTAATTGAGGAACACGACGCCATATTTCTACTGATGGATACTCGTGAAAGTAGATGGCTGCCCACAGTCATGGGTAAAGCAGCTGGGAAGATCGTGATGAATGCTGCCTTAGGTTTCGATACCTACGTGGTAATGCGTCATGGAGTTTCACCCCAAGATGGTGGGCCGGCGGCTTTGGGCTGTTATTTCTGTAACGATGTTGTGGCACCTGCTGATGTACGTTTGTCATATCCAACATTTGAGAGTATTGCTGACGTTTATATAGTCCGTAAAAGATCAAACTCTTGATCAACAATGCACAGTCACCCGTCCAGGAATCGCACCTATTGCCTCCGCCCTCCTGGTCGAGACCCTCGTCTCAATCTTGCAACATCCACTGGGTCCCCTCGCATCTGCGCCCTCCGCTTCCTCATCCTCTTCAAGTAGTGAACCCCAGCGGGATCCTCCCTCCCATCCCCTAGGCCTCATTCCTCATCAAATCAGGGGTTACCTCGCAACCTTCAAAAACCTCCTAGTTTCTGGGCCGTCTTACGATTGTTGTTCAGCTTGTAGTCCTAAGATTGTGGAGAAGTATCGGGAAGATGGCTGGGCTTTTCTGCAGAAGGCGTTGAGTGAGCAAGACTGGGTGACGGAAATTAGTGGATTGAAAGAGGTTCAGCGGCGCGCGGAGGAAATGGCGGGCGAGGTAGAATGGGACAGCGAAAGCGGGGGTGAGGAGGTGGAGGGAGAACTGTTGTGATCGGGTGCAGAACGGGTAAGGAAAGGCCTTGGGGAAAGGGTCCTGGACAGGGGAGTGTTGGTCTATGTAGCACAATGCTAGGAGGTGGGCGTCTTTGTAGGAGTTTAATCTGATAGACTTGCCATTATGAACCGATCACTTTAAGCTTAATTCAATAGACCCATTTATTCAATACTCCGGACTAGGTACTCCCCTTCCTTTTTCCATTATCAATTCTCTTTTAAGAGCTCTAATGAGCAAATCCTCATGAACTGAGGTGATTTTGTTACGTTACAAAGCAACAGTCTCACGCTCATACAAGCAGCTAAACATTGAGTATAGTGAAGTCATCCAATCATTTATATCCTCATGTTCTATTAATAAAAAGGTGCAATCGTGTCCTCGTCTTCATCGTAAATCCATGAAACATCTGTGAAATGGAAAATAAAGCAGAAATAATCGAAGAAACATAAAGGAAAAGCTTCATCTTCCATTCATAAGGTCATCATTATTCGTCGCAAAGATAGCACCTTCAGTGCGCCCAAAGTCCCTCTTCATGCCGTTCGCATGGGTGAGATTAAGTTAAATGAAGGCTGGGGAGAAGCAGATATCGGTATCGTCCCGTACGTAAGACGTGGAGAAAAATTCATCGTCGTCGTCCAGCCTCCCCAATAACATCACTCAGTAGGTCCTTCCAAGTCTTCTTCCCGCCCACCACATCTCCTAAAGACATTGCAAACCGTTCAGCCATCTCACTCGGTGGTCCTTGCTCAATCCGAGGACGTATTGGCCGGCCGTTTTTGTCGAATCTGTCAGGTAGGACCTCAACTTCGGAACTAGACGGGCTGGGACTACGAGAAGGGTTTCTTCGACGACGTCGGTGAAGGGTGGGTGAGTTAGGGCGGTTAGACGAGGGGTCACTGTTACGTCTTCGACGATGACGACGACGATGTTCTGGTGAGCTTGCAATTGAGGGGTCATTGTAGACCATGTCGTCAAATTCTTCATTTGACGATGGTTTTGTAGGAGAAGGATCATAGGTTTTGGAGCGCGATTTCTTGGACAAAGGTTCTGGCTGCTTATCACGGATCTTTGCGAGGCGGCTGGAGGACTTTGGGGATAACGGTGCAAAGTTTACCGATTTGGTATTTTCAGGACTCGACGGCGGCGTTGAAATGGTGGTATGAGGAGAGATGGGCCGATACTGATCAGTCTTTACTATGATGATGTTAGATTTGTGGTAGCAAATATAAGAGGGGATATGAGATTGCGCGCACCCTCGTCAGGCACCGTAGGCGGGGGAGGAAAGTACGGCACCTCATTTGTGGAAGGATTTGGATGAGGTATGTCTCTACTCACATTGTGACCCGCCGGAGGATAGCCATACGGATCTTGTGGTTGTGGTTGCTGTTGTGGATGAACGTAATCGGCTGGATTGTATGGAGGAATTGGGGAGTCTACTGGATGTGCTGAGGTGGGTGTCTGGTACATATTCCCGGTTGGGGGTGGAGGAAATTGATTGTTGTCAGGATAGTAAGAGCCGCCTGAAGCATGTGGAGGAGAAGGCGTATAATTGTCACGATATTCGTGTGCATAGTAATTCTCTGGCGGTGGCTCTTCTTCATATCCTAGAAACCTGTTAGCATTACCGATCTATAGTTTATGGATGATTCGTAAAGAAATTTATCTCACGACCTGATCATCATCTTGGGATTAGATTTGACAAACGACGTGTCAGATTGCTCCTGATCGATGAACTAGATCGTGAACGGGCATGAATGGGCGAGTACTGGGGAACCTCACGTCTTCGCTCCCGCTCACGTTCAGCTTCTTTCCTTTCTTTTCGTTTCTTGTACTCATTAATGCCAATTGCTGCAGCTCCAGTAGCTATGCCAGCACCTGCAATATCCTTGACACGACTCCGGCTTCTCTGTCGATCATCGTCCGAACTTGATGAATCTCGATGTCTTCTACCTCGCGATCGTGTGGCACCATACGCAGCACCGGCACCGGCTCCAGCAAGGGCTGGATCGTAAGGGTCATAGCCGGATCGATAAGTTGTGGTCTGTTGGTGAGTATAGACCGGATCTGTCCCATATTGCACCATTCCAAGTTCTGGGTCGACAGGCGTGTCAATAGTACCAACAGATCGATCTCGATTCCTGCTCTTTCTACGCTCTTTTCTGACCCTCTTCTCTTCAACCTCTGCCTCTTCTGCAGCCTTGCGATTTTCGTACAGTCCGGCTACAGCTGCTCCTGCTAAACCAACCCCAGCGATCTCAGCACCTGTCCGGATACGTGACTTGGATCGCTCGCCATTTCGCTGCTTAGATTTGTTCCGGAAATGATTGACGACACCAGCAACAGCAGCGGTTGCTGCACCAGCCTTAGCAATATTGGCTGCTTGGTGTTTTGGGTCCGAGTGTTTACCTTTGGTCTTCGTAGTTGTAATCTCGGTTTCGGAGTAAGAATCATCAGAAGAGCGCGAGTGTCGATGTCTCCTCGTTCTAGAAACGCTACGAGTGCGACTTCGTCCTCTGCTCAATTCTTCCTTGTTTGCCTTCCGGTTTTGGGCATACTTTACTGCTGCAGCTGCTGCAATACCTGCCACGGCAAGTCCGAGGGCTGTCTTGACTGCCGGATGTCTACTTCTGGAACGTGATCGTGAACGCGATCGTCCCTCGTATTGCTCGCGATAGCGACTACGCGCTCTCGTGATAACCTCGGCGCCAATCGCTCCCAAAGCCGCTCCACCTGCGACATTCCGGCCACGGTGTTCAACGCCATTTCCTTGTTTGCTTCTGTGGTTAGCAAGTAAAGCAGCTGCTCCAGCTCCAGCTAATGCACCTTCTGCAAGATGCCTCTTGTGATGTGGGCTGCTGCTGCGGCTACGTTCCTTGACGACTCTTCTTCTAACGACAACGTCTTCGTCACTGTAGCCTCGATCATCGTAATATCTTCGTTCGTCTCTACGATCATCCCTTCGATCATCTCTATGTTCATCCCTAAAGACAGCAACTTCGCGCTCCTCTCTGACCGGTCCAACATCTCGAACGTCACGTCTATAATAGTACTCGTCCTCCTCTTGCTTTTTGGGCTCCGGTTTTGGAGACTCCCTTTCTTTGATCTCTTCCCTGACTTCGCGTCGAACCACTTCGTAACTTTGCTCTACTGGGGGAGGAACAAGAATCGGGGGTGGAGCGGGTGCTTCCTGAACGATAATCTGCTGCGGTTCTCGAGGCGACTGACGGATAATGATAGGTGGAGGTGTTGGCTCAGGACGATCATAATATTCCGTTTCCCGCGAATACCGCTCTAATTCGTATGGCTGTTCTCTTGGTGGCTCGCGGCGCTCAACCCTCTTCTCTACCCGAGTTTCTGTCTCTCTGATATCTCTCTCCGATTCCCAGGGTCTGCGGTTCTCCTCCCATGTTCTGGTCGAGAACTCAGATTCGCGTGGCGGCTCCCGTTCCCGTTCCCGCTCATAAGTTACCGTCCGGCTTCGTTGCTCTCGCTCTGGCTCGCGGTGCGAATCGCGCTCCGTATAGCGTTCGACGACAGTCGTTCTCGGTCGTACATCGACGGCAGAACGTGGTCGGTCGATATGGCTGGCATAATGATCGATTCGACGATCTACCTCTATGCGCTCGGCACGCGGCAAGTCTAGTCGTGACGAGCGATGTTCTTCCTCATCAACCCCATGTGGTGTTACACGGTAGCGTTGGACAGTACGATATGTTGAACCATCGCCAGCCTTGGAGCGCCCTGAGTACGATCGGCCATCGTCCGAGGAATAGTCATCCCGTTCTCTCACGTATGTGCGGGGCATGATGATGGTCGGTAGAGGGGTGTTGTTGGGAGAGCAGAGCCCTCGAGTGTTGTGTTTATTTGCAGGTCCGGTCGGGGCAGTGGACGCGAATTAAGATTGCGAAGGAGAGTTTGACAGGCTGTTGGAAAGTCAAAAATGTTGAACTAGCCGGGCGGGTGAGATTTGTTGGCAGGGAGGAGGGGTGGGCGGAGGATTTGTAGGAGTTGAAGCCTCGTGTCTCATCAAGCGTCCAAGCCTCGCCTACAATTACTCACAGTTCTTGCGCCGGTTGGTATGCCAAAGTTGCCTCTCCAAGCTTCAAGTAAATAGGTAGGTTGAAATCCACTACTCCTTCGCCTTTTTTCGAGTCGCCAGCCTTATGCGCCAAGTTGGAGTTCTCTGTTGTGATGGGAGGACGGTGGCAGGGTGACAAAGCAGATAATTGGTGTTGGCGGAACAGGTGTGTGATGGATAGGGATTCGGGAGGTCGGATGGCGACCGTACTGTGGGCTGCGAGCGTATGCTCGGATTGGCGAGAGTGGAATAAGTAAGTAATGTACGCAGTATGTAATGTAATGTATTGCAAAGTATTGGTTTTTAGGGAAGGAAGAATCCGATGTTGGGCAGTTTTGGTGGTGGTGGTGGTGGTGGTGAACGTTGGGGATGTAATCCAGAGAGGATGGATGTCTGTCAACTGACACGTCGCAACTGCACGATCCCACAATGGGGGAATTGATCAAAGTTGGCGGCCCCGTGTACAGTCCTACTTCTGGTTCTATAAAACTCCTAATATACCAGCATCCTCCTCTTCTATGGGTGTGCGTTCCCTTGAATCCCCTAATCCAGCTTGCCAGCCCCTCTACTTACTGACCCCCCGAAATGACGCACCGATGCTTGATTGAACCTGGGAAGACCAACCCCCCCGGTCCCGCCAACCTTTTCACAACGTCCGCCGTCCTCCAGCCCGAGCATGTTATGTTACTACTTACTGATTCATATGTTCCAGAGCTGTCTCTCCCTTCTTGCAATCTGCACTGCATCTCATCAATAAGCCATACGGTGCAGCAGTACGAGCTGCATGGATTCCAGCCATATGTTGAGATATGCGCCACAAATCCGGCTGTGGCCGTGTGGACGGACAGCGACTCTTCATTAATAAAACCACCCGCTCCGCATGAACTCAGCCTCCTCATCGACATCCAACATTCATTCAGCATTTGCACACTTAGCCCCAGCACTAACTATCAACTGATCTGATCTCTTCTCTAGCTGCACTTCCCGAAATCACCCCTTGCTCCTCAAAGCTCGTTCCCATAACCACTGGGGCTGTGGAGGCTAGAGCTTAGTTTACTCGTCTGCCTGAACGCAAACCATAGCAAATGCATGAGGCTGGCCAGTCGAATTGTTGAAGTGAAGAAATCGTCAACTGTAAGCTTCCACCGGTCTGTTTCGAGTTGCCTTATCCATCTACTCGGCCTCAAAGTGGCTTCGGTACTCTCAAACGCTATGCAAGGCATGAGGCAACGATCACTTTGGAGCCGCCTGTGCAGGCAAACATATTTGTACCACCCGCTTGGGGATCTGGACCAGCTGGAGTCTTCATCTAGCCGATCCGAATATGAGTCGGCCTTAAGCTTCTTTGGGTCTGGCTCCTCACGTGGAGGCGATGTTCTGTAGAGAGTCTCGATTAGATTGGATGGCTGGAATTTGAATAGGAGGACGTACACCTGTAGGACGAATCCTCTGTGTTCATGATCTCCTACAAGAATGCAGAAAACAATATGTTCAAGGTCATTAGATAAAAAGAAAAAGAAAACGACTGGCGGAGCAGGCAAATAAGCTAGGGTCATAATTCCAGAAGCCATTGAAAAAATAAAAGCTCACTTGTCCATGCCGGGAAGAGTTAAAGGACTGGCAATACTCTAGTTCACCAGTCAATATGCCTATGTGCTGTCTTTTGTCTGCTTTTGCTGGATGCTTGGAAACATGGTTTAGCTGTTTTGTATCTCAGCCACAAATCGTACTGTATTCTTGCCTTGTTTCTACATGCTCTAGAGCTGATTGCAATACATATAAGCTGGGGTGTAAGCTGTGACTGGACATTCACATTCTATTTTCTTCTATATAATGTTTGGTATCCTTCCGCCAATACTATATCACGTGATCATCCCCCTTTTCCAACACTACGAAGCGAGCGACTCCTAACGTCATCACCTGGCTTCTTACCAAGAATCAAGCTCCCTTAATGCTAATAGCTCAGATTTTGAGTAATTGCATTTAATATAATATGGTATACAGCAACCCGAATTGAGAACTAATGTTATACAAGCTGAAAACTCCGAAAATAGCCTTTTGAAGCTGAGCTTCTATGGTACGAGCGTTCATTGGGTGTGGGAGCGACTAGGGTTTTGTTATAACTTACATAACCCGCTGTTGGTATTTTGATTTTTGTTCACATGGGAAGGTTGTTGGGACATCTTTCAGAGCGTGCGATTATCTTATGATCTTCATCAAATGGAATACTAAACGATTAATTGGTCGCATTATTCAATTCTAGTGCATAATCATCTCCAACTGAAGTGCTCTTTTGAACATCCTTCTACTCAACTAACCACTAACTGTAGACAGACTACCTACCAACTGCAGAGCTTTTCTCAACGGTTTGTCTTTCTGTTTCACAATTTCTCGATGGCGTTCATATACGATGTGTACGAACTCGGTGCTTACAGATATAAAATACGTTTTCTGTTTTGCGATAGGCTTAAACATGTCACTAATAACATGAGCCAACCAGATACCTCGGCAACGCGAATGCATACAAAGTTTACTTGGTTTCGAATGGTTGGATGATAAAAGGCAACTATTGTATATACTTCGACATGAAATACCGGATTGGACACAAAACTCACATGTATAGGCCACTCACGTCTATCAAATACACTGAATCCCTTGAAGAAGCACATAGATTACGTCTTCCTAATACTGACAACACCGCCAACAATCAATACCTGATCTCTCCAACGCCTGAGTTGACCAACCCTGCTGCATACTAAATCTCTTACAATTTACTCTGATCATATATCTTCACTGGGCCAGCCATTCTCGAATAGCCAAATACCAAAATGCACATTTCCAAAACCGTTGGACTGCTTGTCCTAGCTATATTAGGAGGCACCTCTGGTTCACCTATTAGATCTTCAGGTATGTCGTGTGACGTTTACTGCTATCCTATCCTATCCTCTTCGACCCCTGAACTCTTCAAAGATCTGTCTGCGATTTTCCCTTCTCCCATCCCCAGAACAGATACTATATCAGCATACTATTTAAATTTGGGATACCAAAACCCTTTTCATAATCCACAGAGCATCCAAGTACAAAAGCAGCTAGTACTTGCCTACTCCGTGTGACTTTAGTGACTGTACTCTAGATGAGCGCTATACTTCGTTGACAAATAGTATGCCATGCACAACTAGATCATGGATCACTAGCTTCACCCATTCATCACGCCCCGTAACACCTACATCTTTCCCAGGCGTCACAAACATCCTTACCACCCGTTCACCAATGTTTATCGCTCCAACCTATTTCACGCCGCCTACACTTAGCGATGTCTCTCCAACATCCTCCTCTCATACACCTTCCTCGATCACTCGACCTTCCAAACGTGCGGTCACTGGTACAGGAACTTGCACCACCGTTTACCAGATTACCGGAACAACAACTACATGGTCACCAACTACAACCCTCTACCCGCGTACCACTACCCGCACTGAGAGTGTAGATTGTGGAGGATGCGTCATGTGGTGGGGTGAACATGGCATAGTGAATCCAGGTGGGCAGCCTACGAAGACCGTGTCTGATTGGGACGGCACGGCTACAAGATTCGTGGCTGCTTGTAAGACTAGTTGAGGTTTCTTGCAAAGGTTTATCGTCCTTTTTACAACAGGGTTTGGACCCGAATCTGGTTTCGGCAAGGATTTGAGAGCTTTCAAGAGGTCTTGAAGATGGGTGCTTGGTTCTAGGCCGCGTAATTTCCCTTCTTAAGGTTTTCAGTTGTTGGACTGAGCTCTACAGTGAAGTCATTCAATTTTGTATGCAGGGAACTAGAAGAAGTACTTGGTAGTTCGAGCAAATTAGTCGAGAGATTATAATTTTTTTAAGTGTTTCCTATTTGGATTTATGCATATCTTAATGTGTTGGTAAATGTGGTCAAGTCTGAACTCGACAGTAGTAAAAACGACAAACGATCCAGGTGGGATGACTTGCTTCAAAATACAGTATACTTTTGATGGCCAGAGATCATCTTATAGTATATTCATATGTACTTACTTTAAATACATGAGATACAGTAACCACCAGAGAGTGGTTTCCCATGTGAGCTTCCTGATTTATATCTCAGCTGGGGTATAACGGTCATAGCTTGGGCTTTTGCTCACTCTTTCTCAGTTGAAAGTTTTGTGTTAGGTCCTGAGCCTAACCGCTGATTGCTGTTTATGACAATGTTAATTTTCAGCTATGGTTCAAGACAGCCCAACATTTTGAAAGAGCCTTTGAATACCAATATTCTAAGCTGAGTCAGATAAATAATCACTTTGAGATTATATACATGGAATTGTACGAAGTTGTCACGATTATTAACATTACGACAGATAGATGCCTGAATGTTACAAGATTTATTCTAATATTACTCTATCATACAAGCTATATCCAACACTACCATAATTTGGCGCCAGATCGCTGCACAGTCTCCTTATTCCGCTGGACCTTTTTCTGTAACATCTCTGGGTGATGATGCACACTAGGCATCATTCCAATTCCAATGCTCCTACGGATTGCCTTGGCAATCTTTCGCTGGTTGACAGGCCGTAAACCGGTGTCTTTGCTGTGCTTTATACGTCCCATTGGTGTCATGTATTCCGACATGATTGCGAAGTTCTATTTCATGTCAGCATTTTATCTACACGGATCCCAATAGTAATCGACAGTGAGGAGATAGCTCATACCCAGTAATTAGATAGAGGATCAAAATTCAACATGTCGAAAATATCTCTAGAAGGTTGCTCATTCTTGCTCCATTTCTGCACCTCCACCCCCGACAAATCATGCGGGGCATACACATCACCCGCCTTCCACCTCCGCTTGATCTGCCTTGTGAGATCATCTTTCAGCTTGTGGTCTTGCATCTGCTTCGCCGTGGTCATTGCTGGATCCTGTCTCTTTCGGCGGTCGCCCGCGCCCCCCAGAAGCCTGCTTGCGTGGTCTGTGTTGCTAGGATTCATGCTGAAGGTCGACGCATTGTAGCCTAACGGGGTAGAGCTTTTGCCAGCAGCGAGATTCAGAAGATCTGAAATCGCACTACTTGACTGTATGGGGGGATCTGGGGATATTAGCTTTTTGAACTCGATCTATGAGTCTAAGGTCTTACCAACGAGAGCAAATTTCGTGTTCGAGAATGCCCTGACTCCAGTTTTTATCGCCCCTTTCCCCAAACTAAAACATTGTATCCGCGGTGGTGCCATTGTGTCTCCTGTTTCCCTCCAAACGTCGGCGTTGACGTCTCTACATACAGTAATACTTAATGCTATCGGAGAGGTGAAACGTTGTTCCGCTTCGAGCCAGGGTCAGATTTCTTCGGTCTTGGCAAATTAATTTATTTTGACCTCAGTGACATGCCCTGTGCTTACTGACTAGGAAGAAGAAACCCATTTGTTCAAGCTTCCTAACAATTCCAGGAAGCTACCAAAATGGTACGAAAATTCAAGCATCATGAGAAGAAGCTTCTTCGAAAGGTCGATTTCATAACCTATGCATCGGACAATAATCATCGAGATGCTGCTGTTCTCCGCAGATACGTTATCCAGAACCCCTCCGACTACGAGAAATATAACCGTCTTGCTGGTGTAAGTTCTCCTCTTCTTATAATCTGCTAGCCTTTACTAACAATAATTGAAACAGAGCCTAAAGCAGTTGGCGCATAAACTCGCTGCTCTCCCTCCTGATTCCCCATTCCGCCTCAAGCATGAGAAATTGCTTCTCGAAAAGCTAAATGATATGGGAATCCTCCCCTCCACCACCTCCGCCAAGCTCTCAGAGGTCGAGAAGAACGTCACAGTATCAGCATTTTGTAGAAGAAGGTTACCAGTCGTAATGACCAGACTGCGCATGGCGGAAACCGTACAAGGTGCAACCACTTTGATTGAGCAAGGCCATGTAAGGGTGGGCACGGAGCCGGTAACGGATACAGCATTCCTAGTGACAAGGAGTATGGAAGATTTTGTGACATGGGTGGATGGAAGCAAGATCAAGAGACATATTATGAAGTATGGGGATAAGCTAGATGATTATGATCAGGAGCGTGCTTAAGAGGCAACGAAGGACAGCATTCACAGGTGTTATAGGCGGGCATACGGATGGACTGGCGTTATTTGCTATGGTGGGTAAATACCATATACTTAAATTGACGAAGTAGAATGGGAAGCCAAGCACCCACTTCTTTCGTCGGGCGTAAGGTTAGACCAACAAGGCCTTGACCTTTTTTAACAATACGATAACGAAATCTTGACTTCATATCCAGGCAGAATTTACTTTCACCTCCAATACGTATAACTTACCCGAGACGAAGTTTGACAAAAGATGGCATGGCTAACTTGAGAGTCTGTTTGTTGACTTTGCCGTTACTTATGTGAAGTTTAGCACCAAATTGAAAAAAATAAAAAAAAATTAATATTAAAACAAATATTCCATATGGCCTAGACTGTATATTCTTGTTTTGCACCTTCAGTGGACTTGATCTTGATACATTGAGTCCATCTGGCTGCAACTGTATTTTCACAACTCACAGTAGGTAGATCTGCGTGCTGATATAATGGCACAAGCTTGGACAAGTTTGAGTGCAAACTCTTCTCTGCTGGGGATGAGCTTCATCTGGCCGTGCTTGACAAACATCCAGATTGGAACTCGCCGGGTCCAGAGATTGGTTTTGTTTTAAAGGCCATCACCTACTTGAAGGAGTAGATGGTCCACCCGATTGCGCACCTGACGTTGGAAGTAATTCCATAGCATTTTTACCCACGGGACTAATCGAGCAAATCAAACTTGGTATATTCTAGATGACTATCCAGTATTGACCTCTGACGATCTTCTCGGCATCTCACGCCCAATTCCTAACGACGTGAGCAAGTTGCAGATTCTACGGTAGATATCGACAAAGAGCGTAAGGAAGTGGTACCGACTCAAGGTCTAGATTTATCATCTTTAAACTGTTTTCGAAATCCTATTGCATAGCCTTCGATTGTGATAGGTAAAAGCTTCAAGAAAGGTATGGCTGCCCAGAACTTTTGCTTTGAGGATCATTTAGGTAGTGAATGAAATCCAGGTCTTTAGCTCCTACTCGGCACGTTACCCTTCATTCCTCTCCAGGATGTCAATCAATGTTCCAGTCACGCTCTAGATTCATTCGACTTTTCCTAAGTACAATCAAAACGTGCCTTGATATAGTAAAATGTGTTCGACAAAGCTAAAATTCTCTGGGCTTGGCACATCTGTTCAGTCGCAAGTGATCAACTTGCTTCTCGGTCGAGAATACTGAGAGGAAATTCTATAATTTAGACTGATAAATAGAGAAAGATACACTATAAAGGAAATAGACCAACATCTCTCATTCTTGACATTACAGGGTTATCAAGAACAGATGTGAAAAATTGTGTCCTCGACAAGTTTTTAAAAATGTTAATTAAGAAGTACATACCACACGAGAATTATACAATTCCAAAGTTTTCGATTTGGATATCGTGGTCTTTCTAACTTTTCTGTTCTAGGATACCCGAGAGAGCATACTCTCTGTCCCTATTAGCCGATCCAAATCTTGGAGTAGTTCCATCTTGGATTATGCACAGCCACACTATATTCACAGCAGCAATATTTCAAACCCCTTCATCACTACTTCACTAGGAAATTCGGTTGATCGAAAGAAAGATAGGGGTTCAATTAAGATGCTTACTTTTGCTAAGTGTGCAAACATTCCTAGTACATCCCAGGCGATATGCAGTGTATATTGTATGACAGGTTTTGATTTCGGCAGTTAGGTCTACATCAAATGATACTACCAAATTCCACATCTGAAAGTATTCAATTTCAAGGATAAGGTAATTAATTTATTTATTCCAATTTACCGACATATCACTTACACGCAACAATATCTGTGTCGCCAAGTCTAGAAAGAGGCTATTTATCCCATACCCTTATCTCGGTAGATAAGTAGAAGCAAGTATACATAGCGCTGGGAGACAACTGCTTTTAATTTGGAAGTAACCAAGTGAAAAAATTGAACATTACACACCCTCAGATTGTATTTATATTTTAGTCTGCTATCTTGAGATTATAAGATCTAAAATCATCATCTTCTCCGTGGGCTAAACTTATATCAAAATGAAGTCGTTCCTATTTCTCTTTCTCACTGGACTGTCCGAAGCTGCAATTCGCTTTGGTTGCTCAACTGTCTCCATTCAGCGATTAGATCCGCTTGTTGAGCCTGGTAAAATTCCTTCGGCTCATGTGCATCAGATTGTCGGGGGGAATGCCTTTAACGCGACCATGACAGGAGACATCGGTGAGCAGGGTAGTTGTACGACATGTGCGTACACTGAGGACTTTTCCAATTACTGGACAGCAGCATTGTATTTCAGACACGAGAATGGCTCCTACAAGAAGGTGCCACAATACCCAAATGCTCAACTAGGTTATGAGGTGAGTTCTTTTCATATCAAGAACTTCATTTTGAACAGTTAGCTTCATATCGAGAGCCTAAGGGACAACAGGAAAATTTTCAGAATATCTTGTTGGAACTTTATTATGTGTAGCTTTGTGTATGACGCTGTCTGCATCTTGAATTCGCGATAGATTTCAAATATTTGCCATACTAATTTGCTGGACACCAGGGCCAAAATGCAACCGATATCAAGGGTGGCATGACGATATACTACACTCAGAAAGATTTTGATTCTAATGGGGATCAACATATTACAGCCTTCCCGCCTGTAAGTTTAACACTCGGTGCCCAGCCGCATACATGTCTTGAAACATATCCATGGCCTCTGGATACCAGACAGAACTTGAAGTACTTGGAAATTAATTAACTTTCAGGGCTTCCGTATGACTGTGGGCAACCCTACCACGAATTCATTGGAAAGCGCTAAAGCCAATAAAGGTCTTCGCTATACTTGTTTACAGACAATTTTGACAAGAGGCTACGAGACGCCTGACTTTCCAGCCCAACCCTGTCCTGCTGGTATCATGGCTATACACCACTTCCCAGCGTGCTGGGATGGCAAGAACCTGGACAGTCCTGACCACCAATCACATATGTACAGTACTACAAGAGGTGGTTTCCGTGAGGCAGAACCATGCCCAGCATCGCATCCTGTACGCGTGCCACAACTCGCTTACGAGACTATGTGGGATACTCCGGTGTTCAAGGACATGTGGCCGAAAGATGGATCCCAGCCTTTTGTTTGGTCTTATATGGATGACAAAGGGTACGGAACCCACGCCGATTATGTTTTTGGTTGGAAGGAAGACTCTTTACAGCGTGCTATGAATGATTCTTGTATGTTCCATAATTGCGGCAGTCCGGGCATGCAAGGGGTATTAAAAACACAGACGGTGGCGGAAATGAATGCTTGCGCAGTCAAAAAGACGGTCACAGAAGATACTGATGGCTGGCTTCTGAAACTTCCAGGATATCAGGATTGACTCTGATTGTGATGTTGAATCAGCAGACAGATTGGATTAACATAATTGAAAGCTGTGACTGTGATACAAAGAATATGGAGGGCATTCAAGAAGGAAGACTATACACAATCATATATATTACCATAAGCCTTTCAGATGATATTTGAGCTTCTCATATAATAACTGTTTTACATCGTTTTAGAAACACTAACATGCCATGCCATTCTTTTGATCATTTTTCGCTTAATTTAAGGGGCTGGGCACGTGATAATTCTTCAAAGTTTCTGGCTGAGTGATCTATATTGGCTAGATAGGCTATCGTGTGTACGATATATCGGCAGCAGCGTTCTAAGTCATATCAGTGACGAATCAGAGCCATAAACACCAGAAAAGTCACTAGAATTTGAGTAGATCTCGAGTTGATTATCTATTTGAGATAATAGTTCCAAATGCTAATAGGATAGAAGCTCGGAAGTGTACGTTCATTCCGCCAAAAGTTGATTTGAATTGCGAGGCTGTACAACACAATCTAAACTTCCCAGAGATTAAATAGTCGATCAGCCTCACACTATCAGCTGCGACTGCAGCATTAATACTGAAGTAAAACAGAGGACATGTCCTGGCCACTATCCAGGGTTATGGTGAAGGTAACTAGCCATACCACTAATTCAATTAGACCGCTACACTCACGCTCTTAATTAATACTACCCTTACAGACGTTCTTGGTCCTACGGTATAGTTTTTTGGCACCATTTATCTCCACCAATTACCAACCCAGTGGAAAGCTCAAGCTATCTACGAGTAAGATATACATATTCGCAGTATTCCCTACCAAAACGCAATGAGTTGGGGGCTCAGGCTTAAAACACCAAGTCAGGCTTTGGAATTCCCAGATAGAGAGGATGTATAGAAAATTTATAACAACCACTTTTTGTCTTTTTGTATGGATATGAGGTCCAATTAATATATTACTAATAAGGCTGTTAAGATATCATTAAAATTGTGAATCTATGTCTCGTATTCTTAACATTTATACATTAATATTTCTGTAGCGAATGAAATTGCTTGATACAAGTCATATATGATCAGTTCTTATACAGTAAATAACGTAAAATGAAAGACTTCCAAAATCTGCGCCACAGCCCTGTAGTGAACAAGCAAAATTGTGCAAGGATGTTACTAGTTGCATATTTGTTAGCATCTGTGACCACACCTCGTTTCTTTGTCAACTCAATCGCCTATCTGTTACACAAAAGTATTCAACAGAGGCAGTGCCCAGTATATAAAAGCTTTTCGATAGAGTTGTGCAAAGAGTTCCAGGCACTATCTCTAAATTATCTTTACATAATCCTGTAAGGAATGCAGTCAGTCTGGCCTGTCTCAGTCCATTTCTTTCCGAATGTTGAAGCGCAAGCCTGCCAAAGGTTCCAATAGAGCCCATGATAGTCTGTTGGAGAGCTATACATATAATCGGCTTCAAAATACAAACTCAATCAGACTGCTGGAATTGGGTTCTGGCACCGAGGATCAGACTATCACGTGTCAACTTGTCACCGTGGACCTGACAGCAGCGCCACCATACGAGACTGTCTCATACATGTGGGGAGATCCCTCCGACAAGACGTCCATTCTTTGTGAAGGCTGTATCTTATCTGTACCATCGTCTCTGGGCGTTACACTCAAACGATTCCGACATCCTTTGCAAATTAGAGTTCTGTGGGCTGATGCCATTTGTATCAACCAGGATGACTTAATCGAGAAGAACCTTCAAGTTGGTCTGATGGGGTCTATCTACAGGGGCGCATCGCGCGTTTTAGCATGGTTGGGGAATGATGATGGAAATTCCTGTGCTGCTTTTGAACTTATCCATCAAGTGGAATCATGGATGAGGGACAATTGGGACGGTGAATCATTATTAACAGTACCCCAAGCATCTACACAGGATTCTATCTGGAGTAACAAAGCAGCCTGGAAAGCTTTCGCGTATTTCAGCGATTGTCGGTATTTCAAGCGTGCCTGGATCCAACAAGAAGTTGGGCTAGGCGAGATCGTTACGATGTATTGGGGGGAACATGATATATCATGGGGTGCAATTGGCCACATGGTAAGGTTTCTTCGAAGTAACTACCTCACAGTAGATTCCCTTCTTGGTCACGATTCTGTCAAACATACTTTTGTGAATACGTATGTACTCTATTCAAACCATCACCAGATAGTTCGTTCCCATTCCCCAAGCCCATCACAAATAAATGAAGCGAGACCAGCTCCGTTTATTAATGACTTTTGGATGGTTCTTGATATTGCAAGAGGGCTCCAGGTATCTGATTCTAGAGACGTGGTTTACGCTTTCCTTGGCCATCCTACTGCTCAGCGAGGTTATGGCTCGACAGTTGTCAAAGCAGACTATAGTAAGACCGCCGAGGAATTGTACAAGGAGATCGCAATCAAAGGCTTGATTAAAGACAAAAACAGCAGGGTATTAACTGCCGTGGGGCATACCTCGCCGCCAGTGCGTGGATATCCCCCTTCTTGGATACCGGCTCTGTCCAAAGCTGCTGTAGCACCATCTTTTCATGGGAGGTACAAAGCTGGCTCATCGGTGCCGATGGATGTTGCGCTTTCAGACTGTTCAAATGTGATATCAATAAAAGGATTTGTGCTTGATAACGTCTCCAAACACACGGATGCTCTGCGGAGGGGCATAAAAGTCTTAGATGCCACACATCAAATAATCGAAATTATCAAGCATGTAAACACTCATGCGTCGAGTAATCCATATTGGGGGGTAGACCTGATACCGGGTCATCTACTGTCACCAGAATTCTATCTTGATAAATATGGAAATGGATTGGTAAAGTTTTACGATCATAGCCCTCACTTTACACTTATTACTCCTGAGGTAGAAGAGCTATGTGAGCCGTTCAATAAACCTCATACAAAAACAGCCTCCCATTCATTTTTCAAAAATCCACTGGCTTTTTGTAACAACAGAAAGGTATTTCGCACACCCAGTGGATATATCGGCTCGGGGCCACATATATTGGAGTCCGGCGATTTGGTGTGCATTTTATTTGGGGCGGATATGCCATTCATCCTCAGACGAGAAGAAGAACACCATGTTCTAATTGGAGCCGCTTTTGTGTTTGGCCTCATGAATGGAGAGGCAATGAAGGGATTTCTAGAAGGAAGATACAAAGCAGAGACCTTCGAGATACATTAAACTTGTGGTTGGCAAAGTATCTGAGTCTGAATTAGTTGTGCTCCGACTTATTGCTAGCAGAAATCTGAAAAGTACCATAGCGTACTTCTGTAAACATACAACTCCACTTGTAAACGATCTCTGATTGTGTTCGCCTATCTTTTATGTATATAATTGCGTTGTCTTCGGCTACATTGGCAACAGAAATCCCCAAGATCCCCAAGATCACCGAACTATAAGCCACAGTATTGGTTAAAATACTCGGAATTACACTTTGCCGTATCAGTATAGTCTCAACCAAAGTCAACTTCCTTGTAGTTAGACACTTCTGTTACTACTTGCCTGGTTTTATTGTAGCTGGAAGTACCGTATTGCCAATTCATCAGGAACACATTTCACCATTACGCTCATCACGTAGATGCCAGTTGTATTCGTAGAGTCATCATTGTTCTATTGACTACGTATGAGGAATCAGCGATATACAGAAAAATCAGACAATCACTGGGCTTTGCAACGAGGTACATTGCCACAGATAATTAACTAAATAGTAGTTACAATTTCTTGTGGGGCTTCACCTGCTAGTTAGGTGTTCCTCAAGCCATAAGGTTGTACGTATGCCCAGATAAAATTTTATATCTCGACGAGAATGGTGTACAAAATGTCAATTTGCTGTCTGGCCTATAACAGTACTTTTCCAATTGGGATTTAGGTCTCGATAAATAACTATATTCGCCGTATCTATCTCCTATAATTCATCGTATAAGATCTTATTAGACTCAGGAGAAAGCAACTCTGCTGGTCATTTTCTTCCCATATTTCCTATTCAAGTTAGTGGGTTCTCGGTGTTCTGTTATCTCAGCTTATTCACAGTCTTTAGAAATACTATAGCATGCGTCTCCATTGCCTACGACATTAGATTCATGTTATCATTATTGTAAGAACATTAGCCAAGATATCAAGCTTTTTGTACTATAATATTGAACTGCGGCTGAGACTCAGTTAAATAGGATTTGTTTAAATAAAATTCCATGCCATATCTTCATACAAAGAAATAGTGCGCTAGTTTTCCAGAGACAAGATAGGTAATGATTTGACATCAGCAGCGACTTAGTTCATCATCTACCTCGAATTGGACAGTGGCAAATCCATACCGAAACACCTTGCTGCATGTCTGTCCTTATTATAAAGCACATTTGGGTTCAAGTTGATCATTGTAGCGAATGTAATTTATCTTTTGAGCAGACGAGCGCTGCAAGAAGCTTCATACTTCTTTCGATGTTAAAGCTTGGCAGTCCGTGCACGGACCATCAAAAATGTATTTGACAAGGCTGAACCTCGCCCTGCAATGCACTTAGCAGGATTCAACTGCGACCTTATCCATTAATTTTCGACCTGTCCATACATTCCTCTACAATGACTGGACGACGTGATTTTTTAAGCCAGGCAGCGCCTGAAAATTATGTTGCAGGTCTTGGTCGTGGAGCAACAGGCTTCACTACTAGATCTGATCTTGGGCCTGCGCGAGAGGGTCCAAGTGAGGATCAAATCAAAGAAGTACTAGCAAAACGCGCTGCACAGCTCGGAGCTGCAGCTCCTACAGCCTACGGAGTCCCAGAGAAAAAAGAAGAAGATGATGATGATGAACGATTCCAGGATCCTGAGAACGAGGTTGGACTTTTTGCTGGCGGCGCATATGATCAAGATGACGATGAGGCAGATCGAATCTACCAGGAAGTAGATGAGAAGATGGACAGAAGGCGAAAGGCAAGAAGGTTGGTTTCCCTCTCTATTTCTATCAATCGTGCATTATCGATGCAGTTGGTTTATTGTATGCGTATAGAGGAATAGATTACCGACCATACTACCTACAGGGAAGCACGAGAAAAGGCAGAGCAAGAAGAACATGAACGAAACAATCCTAAAATTCAACAACAATTTGCAGATTTAAAGCGCGCACTAGGTACGGTCAGTGACGAAGATTGGGCAAACCTCCCAGAAGTTGGTGATTTGACCGGCAAGAACCGGAGAGCAAAGCAGGCGTTGAAACAACGATTTTATGCTGTCCCGGATAGCGTGATAGCTGGAGCACATGAGTCGACCGAACTAGGTACAACAGTGGCAGAGGATGGCGGGACAGATGGAACCATCACAGATTTTGAAAGTATTGGGAAGGCCAGAGACAAAGTCCTCCAAGTTAGGCTCGATCAAGCCTCTCAAGCTGGTGGCACTGATTCTGTGGCTGGAAGCGCGACAAATATTGATCCCAAAGGATACCTTACCAGTCTTGCAAAGTCACAAATTAATGTTGGAGAATCACAAGTGGGAGATATCAAGCGAGTTCGTGTACTGCTTGAGTCCGTTATTAAGACAAATCCAAAGCACGGTCCAGCATGGATCGCGGCGGCAAGGCTGGAAGAGTTTGCAGGTAAAGTTGTAGCCGCTAGGAATCTGATTGCACGTGGCTGTGAATATTGTCCGAAGAGCGAAGATGTTTGGCTAGAAAATATCCGCCTCAATGAGAATCATAACGCCAAGATCATTGCAGCAAATGGTATTAAGGCTAATGATCGTTCCGTTAACCTTTGGATCGAAGCCATGAAACTCGAAACAGACCCTAGTGCGAAGAAAAGAGTGCTGAGAAAGGCACTCGACTTCGTGCCACAGTCAGTTATGCTCTGGAAGGAAGCTGTAAACCTCGAGGAAGAAGAGGATGACGCAAAGCTGCTTCTTGCAAAAGCGACTGAGATTATCCCGCTGTCTGTAGAACTTTGGCTGGCTCTTGCTCGACTCGAAACCTCAGAAAATGCACAAAAGGTACTAAACAAAGCCCGAAAGGCAATTCCAACATCACACGAGATTTGGATTGCTGCAGCTCGACTTCAAGAGCAGATGGGCAATGCCAGCAAGGTCAACGTCATGAAGCGCGCTGTTCAGGCTCTAGCGAAGGAGACTGCGATGCTAAAGAGAGAGGAGTGGATAACTGAGGCTGAAAAATGCGAAGACGAAGGTGCTGTCCTGACCTGTGGTAATATTATTAGAGAAACCCTTGGATGGGGTCTTGATGAAGACGAGGATCGGAAGGAAATCTGGATGGAGGATGCAAAAGCAAGTATCGGACGGGGAAAATACGAAACAGCTCGATCTATTTATGCATATGCCTTACGCGTATTCGTCAACAGCAGGAAACTATGGTTAGCTGCAGCGGATCTAGAAAAGAATCATGGTAGCAAGGAAGCATTATGGCAACTTTTGGAAAAGGCAGTCGAAGCTTGTCCTCAATCCGAGGTTCTATGGATGATGTTGGCAAAGGAGAAATGGCAAGCTGGAGAACTTGATAATGCCAGACGGGTCTTGGGTAGAGCTTTCGTACAGAATCCCGACAATGAAGACATCTGGCTAGCAGCCGTAAAGCTGGAGGCAGAAAATGGCCAAATCGAAAAAGCTAGAGAACTTCTAGAGAAGGCAAGACAGTCAGCGCCTACTGATAGAGTTTGGATGAAGAGCGTAGCATTCGAACGTCAGCTTGGCGCTATTGATGTAGCGCTAGATCTTGTTAATCAAGCACTGGAGATCTTCCCTGCGACAGCAAAACTTTGGATGATGAAAGGCCAAATATACGAAACTCAAAGCAAGGTTCTCCAAGCACGTGAAGCATACAGTACCGGTACTAAGGCATGCCCACGCTCTGTGCCTCTTTGGTTGCTTTTCTCGCGCTTAGAGGAAAAGCACGGTGCTATTGTGAAAGCTCGCAGTGTTCTTGATAAGGCTCGTCTTGCGATTCCCAAATCCCCTGAAATCTGGACTGAATCTGTTCGAATCGAACGCCGTGCAGGCAATATCCCACAGGCCAAAAATCTTATGGCTAAGGCTCTCCAGGAGGTTCCCAGTAGTGGAATCCTCTATACTGAATCTATATGGAATCTCGAACCAAGAACACAACGAAAGCCAAGAGCAATTGAAGCTATCAAAAAGGTTGACAACGATCCTACATTACTTGTCACTGTGGCACGTATTTTCTGGGGTGAGAGGAAATTGGAAAAGGCACAGAATTGGTTTGAGCGAGCAATTGTAGCAGACTCAGACTTAGGAGATACTTGGGCATGGTACTACAAGTTTTTGTTACAGCATGGGACAGATGAAAAACGAGGAGATGTTATTTCAAAGTGTGTTTCGAATGAGCCAAGACATGGTGAAGTTTGGCAGAGTATTGCAAAAGACCCTAGAAATGCGGGTAAGGGTGTGGAGGAGATCCTTAAGCTTGTAGCATCAAAGGTAGAATGAAGGGCAAGCTTCATTGCGTGTAAAATATAGCGTTTTCAGTAATTAAAAGGCACAAGATTTTGAGCATCTGTTCTGTTGCCCTACATTTGCTATCACATTCTTGCGTTTCTCATACGCATTCGGTGGTGCTCCATATTCAGGACTGTTGCTCACAAAGGAGTCAGTCCAACAAAGAATAACCAAAGTCTTAGCCGAGGTGATGCTATACCTCATAGAATCTGATATAACTTGTGCCTTACACGAAACTCAATTGAAGGTGCTACTGGTAAATAGTACAGCTACCAAATACGCCCCCAAGAGCAACAAATGTCAATCTCATCATGCAGCTGTATCTCTATCAAAGCAAAAACCCCATTGCCCTTGCCCATACCCAGAACCAGACCTCCAAATTTAGAACGTAAGTCCACCGCCAGCACAATGTGGCAAGAGATCGAAGTCAATACTGCCGAATGGGGTCTACATAGCACACATGAGTTGCATAAAGCTGGTTACTGGGGGTACCAATGTTGCGAGCAATACATAGAAGATGAAAATGAGGAGTGAGTCCATTTACTTGCTTTCCCGGTAATTTCACCGACTGGATTCGTGCTGTCTTGCTTGTGGACTAACTGTATAGAGCAAAATTGGAGGAAGAGGATTTTGAAGTCGAGGACTTAGAGGTAGATGATAAGTTAAATGAGTTCGGTTTGCCAAGGGGCGCGATTACGATGGATAGAAACGAAAGCAAGACATCTGGAGTCGCTCGAGTAGTTGAAGCTCCCGAAGGAGGTATCGGAAAGAACAGTAAGACTGAACCTGTGGCAAGCAAATGGAAGGGATATCTTGAAAGAATTCAGAGGAAGTGGTTTGTTAAGTGAAACTGCGCTTAGAAAAACTTAGTTATATCTTGCAAGTCATCCAGTATAAAATTGCTAAGATCGTTTTGCAATTAGGGTATTCCGGGCTTCTCGCAAGCTTTCAATTGCCATGAGTTAATACCTGAAGCTGGCACGTTTACAATAAACTTAGGTATAATTAGTTCTATGGTTAATTTGTGGGCAAAACCAATTTTAAGGGACAACAGCCTTGATAGTTGAGTTATAGACTACCGCAAGATTAGAGAGTCGTAAAATGTGTATGGAAGCTTATAAGGAAGACATGAACAAAGCTCAATGTTACTACTCCATCCAGCAAAATTCTGTGCTGCAAGTGCCCTATGTAAGCTAAGCACTCATTCCTTGGATTTATTGCTAATTAGCTCCACACCATAATCTCCCCTCCACATCTCTCCCTTTAATTTGTCCGTTACGCCTTTCACTGCATTGTCTACCCAAAGGTGACCATTACAATCACATAACTCAGTGCCAACCGGGCTCTTCAGAATCTCCTCATCCACACTGCCAAATAAAATGTCGACTCGTGGGCTTCCCTCGCTCGTAAATGCAAGACTGCTTCCACAGATATTGCAGAATCCCCGTCTACCCTTCTCAGAACTTGCATAGACCGTGAAGTTGGGACTATCTGTCAAAGGAGGTTCTATAGCAGTAAGAGGGAAGGTACAGCTCTCGTGCTTGAGAGAGCCAGTAAATTTGCGACACTTCGTACATTGACAGCTTCCACTCTAAATTCGTGAGAAATATCCAGAACCACATTGAGAAATTAAGGGGCTAACATATATAGGAGGCCATGTCATATCTGCGGGAACAGTGATTGTATATCGTATAGCACCACATAGACATCCTCCTGTGATTTTTTCTGGCCGAGAAGACATGACTAGTATGTTTATTCAGGGTAGCGTTGGACAGCATCCAAGCGATTGGGTAGTCGAGTATTAAATAGAGGGAAATCGGGGCTCTATTACTCCGCAGGATGACTCTTGGCAGGTGATTTGCCAGTTCACTGTTACACGCAGGTAAACTCCACGACACAAAAGAAGTGAATGTGGCACCAAGCTTAGAACTTGTATGAAAGTATTACTACCTTCAAAGACTCTACATGTCTAACACATGGGACCTAAAATAAAATTGTACAATCAAACATCATCGCGATCAATACTGCTATAGATAGGTGATTTTTTAACACATCAAAGCCCTCGGCTCCTGTTGACATATCATCTTTTATATGCTTGTAGTATCCTCACTAATATCCGCCTTATATAAAAAGGGGGGCCAATTTATTTTCTCGAGCTCAAACGTAGAGACTACATTCATTTCAAAAAGTGCTTCTTATGTACGATAAATCGCCTTGGCACTGGGGAAATGTTAATAAGCCTTGAATTTAACCTTACTGTAGTTAACAGTCGAGTAATAGTTCAGAAATTCACCATCTTGCTCCAAAGATGTTGCTTTTCTCGTTATTGTGGTGACTCCATTTATGAACAAAATTCTCTCTCACTTTGAAATACCAGAGCTAGGTAACTTATGAAGATAGTGCATTGAGTAACACAGTCGGATTCTATAGCCAGGTTTCTACATAAAGAACATCAGAACCAGCATGAAATGTGTAATCTTTACAACAAATCCTGAGTTCGGTACTAAGTTCTGATGACTTGAATATATAATAATTGAATTGCAACTTTTTAAATGAAGTGCATTCATTAGTATGATATAGCCAATATAGTGTTATGAGTAAAGCCTAATTTTTTTAACCTAATTTTAAGTTGGAGCTAACCACATATCTCCAAAAGTTCGACAAGTGATCTATTCACCATCATACTGTTGGCTTCACTGCCCTTCAAGACAAAATGGCTTCTTCTCCTATGTAGAATCCTACAACCAGTTAATATCAGAAAATTAGCCAGTGGAAGGACACAATGCTCTGAACCAAGAAGCCTAAATTCGCCTTCCTTTTTATAGTGTGTAACCCAGTATAAATTTGTTGAAAGAGAGGCTATAAAGACAAAATCATAGTATCATCTGTGCTGGAGAACATGCTAGGAGTGTTGGGTGTCTGGCAAGCAAAAGACTCTAGCGACGCTTCTGATGAGACGTCATAAGGACAGCACCAGCTTGTATAACGGCTTGCATTCGGTGCCATGGAGTATTTGTGGGAACTGCACAATGATTTGAGTTCAGAAGATCATAAAAATTTATGTTTAGCATCAACAAGAAACGAGCCCCAAAAAAGTCTCCAAAAGTCTGGCTTAACTTCAGCTTTTCTATTAATTCAGGTTTACAACCACAATAACCAAGATGTCTTGTCTGACAAACTTCCAAACTTGCGTTGAGCTCCTGAGCCACATTGTGAAGACTTCCATGTCACTTCATTGAGGCACAGATATTGACCCAAGTCTACAACTAGGATAGCGGTATTTATTTTTCACAATATCTAGCATATGTCCAATCACGAGACCAACTTAATTTTACCATCGTCATCATAGAAAATCTCTTTGACTTTCACGCAACGCAGGTGATTCTTTCCTCCACTAAGAGTAGTATCGTGATGGAACAAATACCATTTTCCTTTGAACTCTACAATCGAGTGGTGCGTTGTCCATCCCAGCACTGGATCCAAGATCTTTCCTCCATAGGTGAAAGGTCCGAGGGGGCTCGTCCCTGTTGCATAGCACAAAAAGTGTGTGTCACCCGTGGAGTATGAGAAGTAGTATAGACCATTGTACTTGTGTAACCAAGCAGCCTCGAAAAATCGCCGATCATGATCAGAAGCTGCTAGGAGTTGACCGGATTCGTCTAATATTTCAACTGGAAGCACTTCTGATTTGAATGATAACATGTCCTCGCTCAACCTCGCCACTCTGGGTAGCAGCGCTGGCCCGGTCTTGGGCTCTTTCTCTCCGTCCACTTCGTACTCTTCGGCTTTGAACTCCCCACTTGTCCAGCACTGGAGCTGTCCACCCCAAATACCACCAAAATACAGATAGGCTTCACCATCGTCATCAACAAAGCTCGCAGGATCAATGCTGTAGCTTCCTTTAATATAGTTTTCCTCGGGCTTAAAAGGTCCTTCGGGCTTGTCAGAGACAGCAACACCAACTCGAAAGATTCCGTCCTTATCACGAGCGGGAAAGTAGAGGTAGAATTTGCCGTTCTTCTCAGCCGCATCAGGCGCCCACATCTGTTTAGAGACCCATGGGACATCCGATGAAGACAGAGCGACGCCATGATCAGTCACTGATCCACCTATTGACTCCATGGAGAAGACATGGTAGTCCTCCATAGCGTACTGGTCGCCATTATCATTGTCTTGGATGTCCGTTGCTACATCGTGTGAAGGGTAGACATATAACTTCCCATTGAACACATGTGCTGAAGGATCAGCGGTAAAAACGTGTGTGACAAGAGGTTGGTCCGACATACTTCAGGTATAATCCAGAGGGACTTAGTTGATAGAGTATAGAGTAAGAAACAGGACAGTGACAGACCTCAGGAGAACGGCGCGGATTAAGTAGAAAGAAAGAGATGAGTTGAGGTTTATCCGTTTATCCTTCTTGTGATCATTGTGTGGAGTATATTCATCGGAGAAATGGGTTGAACGGCTCGACTCCTCGCTACCTCGTTGAGGTTGGCGTTGAGGGGTCATGGACTTGAACATTCGCGACCCGACGGTTAAAATAGGAGTAAGTGGATCGCCCGGGTAAATAAGAAACACGTGGAGACGTGTCGTATACAACTGCCAAGTGTTTCACTGGTAGAGGTGCTGTACATGTATTAAGCTAGTTTAGTGTTGTAGAGTAAGCCTCACGGCATGTTAATAGCTTTAGTTGGAGCCGCTCTCCCAAATACGCTCCATGTAGTCGTTGATAGCTATTCAGCATCCTAAGCGAGGGCTATTCATGAGTATGCATCAAAATAAGGACTTGCTTAAGCTCCCGAAATTCATAGAGCAGATCCTATCCCATTTATACGATGCTCTAAAAAAGCTGGTGGCTGCGAAAATAGAGTTAGGTGTCCAGCCCATGGGCACTTAAGCACATGTTATAGGGAGTTGCACAACTCGTTGGTTGAATAGATTAGACTAAGCAACACGATCTAAGCGTAAGTTGCTGTTTATGATAGTGCCCATGAAAGAAATGTGTACTTAGGTAGGCACATACTAACCACAAATTAAGGCGGTCCTTTTCCAAAATTTGCAAAGGGAAAAAGAACTAATTGGGGGGAAAAATGATCGAGCAGACCAACAAACTCAGAAACAAGAGGAGGATTTTCCGCTTCCACAGTATCAATTAAGATGTTCTATATAGGGAGTTGAAAGAAAGTGCATGTTTTTAGTTGATGTTGAGATACCATGTAGTTCAGCCACGGACGAATTGAACACAATATGTTCATCCGTTCTTCCGACCTCATACTTGAAAAAGATTCAATTCATTCTTTCGTTATTCTTAGGAAGCAAGCAGAAAATTATGCCAAGGACCCTTGCTCACTGAACCTGTGCTTTTGCTTTGCACCTAGTGACCTCAAGGATGGAAGGACATCTGAAAACACCTATCCTTTTGCGTGTTGTTTAAAATGGGTCAGTCCCGACATGGGCAAAGGAGACAAATGCCCATATACGACGCCTTGTTCGCTGCTTTTGTCGGTAGATGTGTTTCTTTCTCTGCTCAATTTGTTGGCGACTGATGTCTTAAGTAAGTATGCTCAGGATGGTACCTGTGTTGGAAGGTAGCTTCAGAACACGTGATTGAAGGACGGCCCGCCAAATGGAAATGACGCCGATGCCGACCATCAAAATCTTAGAATTCAATTCACGAAGGTGTACGGCGCCTTCAAATTTAAGTATAGCTTCAACCTCAATCATTAGCTCCCAAAACATGACTTTGTAAGGTCCTCAAACCCTCGATACAATCTGCAGACTCACTGATATTTTGAGAGTAGTTCTTGTATAATCTTGTCAACCGCGTCTCAAAATGCGATCCCATCTCACCCACAATGTCTTTAGACGCCTAATTTCAAATGAACCTTTACGATTCCGATGTCCTCAGTCATCCAATGCTTTTCACCTTCGAAATACATACCTCCCGCGGCGAAGACACCTCTTTGGTCTATCTTTTAAACGGCCACGAGAGCCAAGAGAAGCTCAGCTGGACCCAGGGCTCAAGAAGATGAATGATCTCCTTCAAGCAGAAAATACACGTACGAGACCGCCCCCTGCATTGGAAGTGGTGAAGGCTTGGAACGAATTCATTTTGTATAAATATAACAGAAGAGAAGGCCTGAACAGTTACCAAGCTGGGTATGCATTGCGAACCTTCCGGCATTTACAAAAGGCAAAGACAGCCGGAGAACTTGGTGATGATGGAGGTCTGACAAATGAACGGCTGTTGATGGCTTTGATTGTGCTCCAAAAAGTTCCCAAGGACCGAAAAGATAAGCACAATCAGCTTGCCAAAGAGCTGCATACCTCCTTAGTACATGAATGGACGGGCAAGCTCCGTGGAATCGCTGGGCCTGCGTTGTTGAGCTATATCACAGTTCTGGCTCTAACAGGCGAGTCCAAGCATGCAAGGGAGTATGTCCAATCTTACTGTTCAGAAACACAAGTAGTGATAGAGCTGAATCATGAGAGTAAGTACTCTTTATGGAAACGGGTCTTAGAAGGCTTTGCAGAGGAGGGTGACGAATCCGAACTACTGCGGACACTAGGAATAATGGAGAATCTTAAAATACCAACCGCCAAAAACGCTATCCAACACATAATGATTGACTTTTACGCGCGAAAGCATGATTTGCAAAAAGTCAAGGAATGGTACGCAAAAATAATACAGAGAGGCAATCAGCCTAAATCTGAAACACTATCTACGATACTGCAGTTTTGCATTACACACAATGAACTGGAATGGTGTAAATCTGTCTTCAAAGGTGTATTAAATGGCACACCATCCAAAAAGCAGTGGGATGTGGTTTTGCAATGGGCCGCTGGTGCTATGGGAAAGGGTGTTGAGGAAGTGGGACTTATGATGAAGATAATGAACAGGGATCCAGATCATCCTAACAAGAGCACTGCTCTCGCCGATGCAACTACCATAAATGGACTCGTTGCCCTTGCGATGAATCTAAAGGATTCTTATCTTGCAGAGCGCTATATCGCGCTGGGGTTTAAGCATGGCATCGTTCCCAATGCTGCGACCTACATTCTCCAGATCAATTACCGCGTTTCGGCGGGTGACTTAACTGGTGCACAATCCGCCTATGAATCCTTACAAGCTGAAGAGATAGTTGACGATGAAGATCTGCCAGCTATCAACAAGTATATTCGCGCGTTGTGTAGAACGAATAATCCAGATTACGACCTAATAATCTCGATCACAACGGATCTCGAAGAACGGAACGCTCATCTGGAAGCTGATACTGTAACTTCTTTATGCATTCTTTATTTGTCGAGGAATGAATCTGACCTCACTCTTGATACACTTCAAACCCAAGCATATCACTACTCCTTTGATGACCGAGCAACGATTCGAGAAGCTCTACTGGAATATGTCCTGTCTCCTGACATAGACGTCATGAAAGCCTGGGAAGCTTATAACATTATTGTGGTGCAAGTATTTAGTGAAACGGGCCTGGATCGGCGCACGCAAATCATGCAACACTTCTTCAATCGCCGTCGGTCAGACATGGCACTGCACGTGTTTGGACACATGCGTTCGGACATTAGACCGATCTACCGGCCTGTTCTATCAACTTACGTGGAATGCCTTGAAGGCCTTGCTATTTGTGCGGACAGGGAAAGTCTTGATATCGTTTACAATATGCTAAAAATGGATAGCTCCATTGAGCCTAACACAGCTATATACAATGCCTTAATGCATGCATATACGGAATGTGAATACAGCGACAAAGCCGTGCGGTTTTGGGATGATATCACGAACTCTTCTGAAGGCCCTAGTTATAGGTCTCTCGAGCTTGTATTTCGCGCATGCCAGCGTAAACCGTTTGGTGATCAAAAGGCGAAGGCTATCTGGGCTCAGATGAGGAGAATGGAGATCGAGATTACGAGAGAAGTATTCGTGGCGTATGTAGGTGCTCTTGCAGGACAAGGAAAACTTGAGGATGCCAAGGCCATGGTAGAGAGAAGTGAGAAAGACTTGGGGCTGAAGCCAGATTCTCGAACGTAAGTGTTACCCCCTCCGGCTAATAATAGGCAAAACACATTCTTTCTCCTTCGAAATAGACAGCAGATACTTACTATAATTTGGCAGAATTGGACACTTTTACAATGCTATACAAGGCCAGAATCGAAAGGATCTTGTGGGAGAGTGGGCCAAAGAACTTTACCCTGAGGCGTGGGCCGAACTAGAGACCTTTGGCCAACAGACAATGAAGGAGGGTCACCGTCTATTCAGGCTCCCAGGAGTTGAACTAAGAGATTATCCTGATGAGGATGACTTGTATGATGACTGATTATATTATATATATGTAATTTTATGGGTAGAAATATAGATCTTAGAGGCATGCTAGCTATATAATACAGCGCGCTTTCAAAGGTCAGCATCGGTGGAATTATTCAACCGTTCTTGAGTTGGGTAGAGTTCTACTATTCACAACAACAATAAAATCTTGGTGCTGTGTTGACAACTATTTGGTTCTTGAAAACCAATTTTCCATATTAATGCAATAGTCCGGAATATCAGATCCAATAAATTTGACCACGAATATTCTAGTGCAGGATGTCTCAAATAATATATGGGACCTGTCTTTGCATAGGCTAGACACATTTACCTTTGCTTCTCATACTTCTGATATTCCGACATATCCTTTCTTATTAGCAAGGAGAGCCAGACATAATTCATTTTGAGGCACCACATCACAATGGTAGACAAGGTTCGTAATAAACCAGCCCGAATTGATAAGTTGAGTACTTCAGAACCTATCATGCCCGATTTCTCGATCATTCAAAATTAGAACAGCACAAATCATTTTCTGCTATAGCTCCTAAAAAGACATGCAAAGCAGTATGACATGCTTAAGTCAACGCAAATCACAAAGCAAGATTTGCAGGTACGGTCAACTCGAATAGTGACATATAGAGGGAAGTTATTCAGCAGTGCAGCAGCTTGGTTATGTTTTGAGAGCATATTTGAAAGGCGCATTGAGTACCAAAACAAGGAAGTTCTGTCAACAGTACAAATCCTATATCAAATTCAATTGATCCTCCATCGGCCTTTTTATAAAAGCGTCTCGAATGATTTGGCAGCATCCAGAACGCATTTATCATATGGAATCCACTGCCTGCCCGTGGCTTTCACAGCCTTGGAGCTATCTATGGAGATGCCACCTTCTGGAAATACCCATCCAGGTTTATATCCCTCACCTGGGGTTCCAACAGCAATATTTCTATCCTTGTAATGCTTGTTCAAAATATCTGCAATTGCTTGTCCGTTAGCCCAACCACTACACGCAATATATCTTTGCCGATTCGCTATTTCCGGATGGACTACACCAAATACCATCATTGCAGCAACATCACGCACATCGATGAAGGCACCATTACCCCCGAGAAGTGGCGGGATTGGTTTTCCGGAGAGAACTGTCCAGACGTTTTTGACTGTCTCGGCAACTGAGGTGCACAAAGCATTAGCTCATAGTCTACGCAACGATTCCTCTCATAAATTTGAGTTAGGGTGTCTGTCAATCTCTTACTTTTATCTGGTGAATCAGGAATGACCAAAGGTGGCCCTCCTACGAAGACAGGGTTGATTGCGGTCATAGAGAAAGAAGGCTTATGTTCTTCCATGAACTTCCAGAAGGCCTTCTCACTACTTGTTTTGGAGGCAACATAGATTTGCGGCCCAGGCGCGTCATTTCCCAATTTCGCAACAAGATTTTCAGAGACATCATTCCAGTCCGCTTCAGTATAGGTGTATGGCGGGGTTTTGGCTCCAAAGATGGCACCAATGGAAGAGATTAAGACAACTGATCTAATTGATGGTGAACCTAGGGCGGAATTAAGGATTGAGAGAGTGCCTTGTATGGCTGTACGTATTACTGGCTCGGGGTCACCGAAAGAAAGTGAGACTGGAGATGCCATATGTGCAACTGCATGGCAGCCTTTCACGGCTTCATCAAAAGCTTCTGGCAAGATTACTAGAAGAGGTCAACATCAGTAACTGATGATAACCACATAGGCTGCTCTGAGTCCTGCTGTTAGATTTGAGCTAGTGGGACACTGACTATCTTTCACCTCCATAAGTTCGAGTCTTCCAGCTTTCAGAAACGGCTTCAATACTTCTAGCAATCCTGCACCAGATGCTTTGTTTCGTAAAGTACCACGAACATGATAACCTTCATTAAGGAAAGCTTCCGCGGTACGCGAAGCGATATAACCGTTTACTCCCGTTATGAGGACCGTTTCACCTGTAGATGTGGGCAAAGTCATTCTGAAAGCTACCCCCAGGTAAAATATATTCACGAGATACAGCAATATTTTGATGGCTCGAGTCGTATGTCTTTGCGTCTGAATTGGTTAGATAAAGTAGATTGGAGGGATAAACGGAGATGCGAGGCGTTTGTTTTATATAATTGTGTCCATTGAAAATAAGTAGGTATGAAAGTGATATATTTCTGGTGGGATATTAAGCCAATTGAAGCGGGGTTTTTATAAGAAAAACTTTCAGTTGTCAATCCAGTTGCCAGGTCAGAAAGAGTTCACGCCTTCTCTAAGGTCATTTTGAGGCGCTTTAGGAACGCATCTACTGGTTAGAAATCATGAAAATGTTCATCTGTCCTGTGGCTAGGGCTGCCAACTTTGATATCTCATCTTCATGCATGCTATGGGCTTTTCTTATGAGTAATCGGAAAGTGGGCAGTTTGTATCAGTATAGTTAACTACTCCTCAAATTATGCCTCGGATGTTGCCAAGTATAAGAGGTATGCAAGTAGCTTATGTAACTTTCGTTGAGATCGGATTTATGAGCGGCTCGTGTAACTAAACACCAAAAACCCTAAAATACCCCACATATATATATAGAAAGACTGTGAATAGGTACTAGCTCATAAGGACGAATTTAGTATATTTACCAAAGTTCTTTTGGAGCCTATACCTACTGTAAATCCGAAAGACGTCATAGTTGGCCTTCGCACTGATGGATTCTCGAGAGATACAAGCCCCAATGCTGGGCATATAAGCTTTGGCGTTCTAGAGAACACTACAATTTTCTCATACAATTTTTAACCAAGGCTTCCACTCTGGTGGCGTCTCGATTTTGAGCGGGAATACGCTGTTTCAATGTATCCAATAAAAAGGTAATGACTAGTTAAAAACCCGATGCCATGTTTTCCAAGTCCCACTACTTACTGTTTATGGGCCTAGAAAGATAATCCTAGACTCATAATATAAATACATGGAAATATGTAATCGTGGTCAACTTAATACGCTTCAGGATGAAATGACAGTTTTGCGATTACAGACAATCCTTCACATGATCTATTTGTGACGATGGATGTATTACGTAAGCGGTATAGTATATGCTGTATATTCAGACTGTGGTAACGAGGTGTGACTTGCGTATATATTGTTTGATATAGTATTGCACCGCCAAGGCTAGCATTGGACATCACGTGTACTCCCCATTGTTTCTGACTGCGATCCATGTAGGAGAGCGCAGCTATAAATATATTACAATACTGTTTATGTTATAAGGAACATATACGAAACTCAACATGGTGACAGATACGGTGTCATCGGGGAGGTCAGGCTTGCCAACTTCTAAGCCCACAAAATCATTTTGGCACAGTGAGCCTTCTTCCTTTTTGATCGGCCATCACACGACACCTTCCCTCCCAGGTGCCGCCGATATAGTAATTATTGGAAGTGGAATATCCGGTGCATCTGCTGCATATCACCTTTTGAAAAGAAAGAAGCAAGTAGAAAATTGGAATGTTGTGATGTTGGAGGCTAGAGAGGCATGTTGGGGTGCAACTGGACGAGTTAGCTTTCCACCCGTATAGACTGTAGACATGTTCTAACCTTTTATTATTACAGAACGGAGGTCATTGCCAACCTGGTATTTATACATCCCCTCCAGAAGTTGCTGCGTTTGAGCTGCGAAATTACGAAGCTATTGAAGCGCTTATCAGCCAGCACAATATTCCATGTGATTGGAAATCTCTCCCAGGCTGCCATTCCTATATGTCTGCGTCTATGTTCAACATGGCAGTATCGGACTCGATGAATTTACAGAAACAATGCCCTGAGCTTGCAAAGTTAATTACAGTTGTTACCAAAGACTCTGAAACCCCTTCACTGGCCGATCTTCGTATACCAAACGCTGCAGGAGCAATCATTCAGAAAAATGCAGCTAGTCTTTGGCCTTACAAATTCGTCTCTTGGATATTGCAAGATTTAGTAAAACTAGGATCATTGAACTTACAGACTAATACCCCGGCAACAAATTTACAGAAAGTAGATGAAGGGTGGATTGTCCATACTTCTCAGGGCATGATTTCAACACCCACGATTCTCCTCTGCACTAATGCCTACACTTCAGCACTCCTCCCATGGTTTGAAGATCTCATCGTTCCTGTGAGAGGAGAAATGAGTTCTTTAATACCACCTTCTTCTATGAAACCTGCCAGCACTACTCATCTACCTTTAGACCATTCGTATGTCTTCCGTGGACATGGGAATTCGACTATTGATCAAGATGACTACCTCATTCAACGTCCATTCAGTGACTGCAGCGATTCTAAGACCATTTCCGAAAGTATCGTTGGGGGCGAGCTTATGTTCGGAGGGGGTAGAAATCTCGCCCCCGGAGTAGGAATATCTAATGATTCTTCGATCGACGAACGATCTGCAGCCTATCTTCGCCGTGAACTCAACGTTGTTCTTGACCTTCAACACAACAGCAAAGAACTTGAGGCAAGCTATGAGTGGAGTGGGATCATGGGCTTCAGCCGAGATGGCTATCCCTGGGTCGGTCCAGCGACCGAGCCTGGGACGACAGATTATGGACTCTGGGTCTGCGGTGGAGTAAGTTATCCTCGATCCTCTGATGTTCTTCGATCGGTGCCCTTTAGGTTCACATCATATATGTTCTTTCCTTTAGCCTACAAATATTGCTAAGGGGATTCATGTGCTAACACAATCCGTCTCGTCATAGTATACTGGCCACGGCATGCCAAATGCCTGGCTTTCAGGAGCTGCCGCTGTAGATCTCATGATTGGCAAGGCTGTAGGAGATGTGGACTTACCAAAGCAGTATCTGGTAACAGATGCCAGGGTCGCCAAAGCAAGGACTCTGGATGAGGTGTGGCTGGCGGACAAGAAAGCATATAGGGATGCTTAAAAAAGTAGCAATCTTTCCTCTTGCTATCCACCATTATCAAAGCTCTCCATTGTTTACTTTGACAACCTTATTACTTCTCTAAGCCAGTCACTATCCTTAGAAAGTGTGCACATTCTGAAACCGTACCTCCAGCTTTTCAGGAAATGCTTGTTAATATGGGATGCGTTATTCTTCACAAAGGTAGCTCAAATGTAAACTAGAGTTGAGCTATTGGCTGTCCGGTTTTCAATACGCCAGAACAATAGCGTAACGGAATGGGAATAACAGAAGTAGACAGAATCACTCTACGCTCCATTATTCAGTATCTTCAAGCAAAAAGAGCAATAAGATATGGGTGGGGTTTTCTTTATTCTCCAAATAGATATGAGACCATTTGTCTGTGAATGAAGTACGCCTTAGCAGTATGTGAGGAGCCTCGTCTATATTCCCATACAAAAGGTGTGTGTATTAGGATATGCTCAGTGTCACGGTACCATCACCACGTGACGAGAGGAGGAGATATCACTCAGTTTAGGTACATAGTTAATCAACAGCTTTTTCCACACTTCCTTAAGTACATTACGTGCGTTCCACACTCATTCCCGGGCCATTGTTACACTCAGAAGCAACGCCCCGGAGAAGGTTACTCACATAGAACAGCCAACTAGGGTAATGAACGTCTCCAAGGCTGCCGAATTAGATGCTTCTGAATCAAGTCGTATAATTTCACACGCGTACATGAAGCATCTCCTTAATTTAGTTTATAGATACATAGAGGATCTTCATTCAGCTCAGTATCACCATACACAAAAGTTCATGGACTGATTTTTTTAATGTGGAAAAGGGTCAAAGGATTACATCAAATACGATTTTGCCACGTGGGTCACGTATGTAACATGAGGACCTATACATTGTCACAATGATACAAAAAAAGCACGGTTATACCAGCTCACTGCATTTTTCTTAGGGTTCCCATTTTCAATAGTAATCTGATTTTGCCTTCTACGACCTTACAACTTTGCAATGCGACACATTCTCACCGTTAATACATGGCCTGTGATGCAAGTGCGTCATGCTACGTTCTTTCTCGATGGGTCTCGAGCTTAGAATCAAATGACATCTATTATTTGATAGAAGGTAAGTTTTCGTTCCAATTACCGCTGTGGGAGAGCATTCAGAAACTTACCATAGCTATTTCTCTCTGGCCTTAGGCTGCGGCTACAATAAGTAGAGAATACAGAACAAAAAACCTCTGCTTAGTTCAAAAACCGCATCGCCAAAAAATAGGGTTAGGGTTAGTGCTCAAAAGTTTCACTGCGAAAAGATTGACACGCCAGGCCACACCAGGACAATTTAGATGCTATTCAATTTGATTTTCTATCATTGAATCCTAGCATTGTCATGGAAACGTACCCAAACCTGGTAGAGGGTATATATATATGTATCAACTTGTACAATATTTAATAATATTCTCGATCAATTCCTAGATTGCCAGTTTCAGACAGACCTTATATACAATTTCTTGTCACTAGAGAATTTCTATTACGACCTACCAATTTCCACACCGAAGAAGCTCAGAGCTCGACCTATTTGCTAGATCTAAGTCTTACCTAAAATAGACTCACCCGCGACAGACGCTCGTGGTAGCTGTACGGTCGGTGGTACAAGTGGTGAGACAATTCGTGGCAATAAAAACTTCCATGAAAGCTCTACTGGCCTATGTCTTAGAGATTCTTTTCAGTGACTCTTCGGCATTTATAGTGCCTTCCGTAAATCCAATGGCTTTCGCAAGAGATTTTGCCTCTTCGAATCGTTTCCGAGCCTCGGCAATATTCCCATCCATTTCAGCAAATTCCCCAAGATTGTGAGTTGCAACTGCACAACCAATATCACATTCCTCGCTTCTCTCGGGAGGTGTAATCTTCGCTGACACTGCTATTGCTTTCTCGGCCCACGACCGAGCATTGCTAATCAAAGCTGGTCGTGAAGGCGGTGGCTGGCCAGAAACTGGTGGTGGCAGCTGCTGCGCTAACGAAATAGATAAATTGTTCACTGATGAGGTCAATAATGCACGGGATTTAAGAGTAATCGACATCTTACTCAATATTGTGGTATGGCAACTTGAGACAGACGACATAGTTAAAGCCTGAAGAAAAAGAGGAGCAGCAAGATAATGCTGATCTTTTTCTTCGTAGTGATGAGCCAATGCTAATTATGTTAGCTTTGCTGTGCGACTTGAGGCTGTACTGACCTTCGAGAGAACCTCCAATTTCCTCAGGGCTCATCCAGTCCCCTTCATCTGGCTTGACCCCTTCCACCTCTCTTCTTTTTTGCTCCTTCAACACCGTTTCAACAGCCCATACCAACTCTTTCTCCGCATTACCAGTTTCCATTACATATTGATTTGCATACAGCTCTCCAAGCTTCACGCTGACTCCAACGGTCTTGCCTAATATCCTCGTTCTGTTTGCTGCATAGCCTGGCAACTCTTTTGCAGCCTCGATCCATCGCAGATTATCATTCTTGAGAATTTTTAGGATTTGTATGGCTTTCTGGTATTCTTGGATCTTCTCCATGAAGGCGGCGAGCTGAACTTTCACGCCCATTATTTCGTCAGAGAAGGGACTCATTCCTAATTCTTCTGCGACTTGAAGTGTTTCCACGTAGTACTTCAGCGCATTTTTAGGCTGCAAATCCCAATTTGTATAGTAGAGGGCCCTTCGAAGCTTCTTGGCAACAGGATCAGGGAACTTGGTAAACTGTCCAACCACGTAATTACGGTAGAAAGATTCGACATAAAAAACGAGTCCTGTACAGCAAATCATGCTATATATTGCTATTAGCCAAATCCATAAAGCCTTAGAGATACATACACTATAACCCAAGTAGTCATGGCATATGGGTGAGCTTTGAAAAGTATCGTAAAGGCTTCTTTGGCAGTATGCTTGGACTTGTATCTTCGATGTATTTGATTTGCTATGGGGTATCTTCGAGCCTTTTCCAACTGGGGCCTAGGTGGAAGGCATCTGATCTGGGTAGACTGGAGTCTTTGCTGGCACATCACAACTGTAGGGTCTCTGGGGTGTATTTTAAATTGACATTGACGAATGCATTGTGAAGTTGGAGGAGCAATTGTGCGAAGGCGCGAGGACAACATGATGAAGCTGTGGCTGATGTCACCGTTGTTAGATACTCATTGATGGGAGAACAGATTAGGGATGTGAGAATTCCACACTGAAGTCCTTCACCAGCGCGTATTAGATTGAAGTTATTGTTACATCACTTTCTCGCCTGGCCACTAGTACAGTAAGTAGCCGCACGGGGACCCACTTACCCCACCGGACCCTTGGCAGATCAAGTTTGACCTGGATCCGCCGAATCGGTTACCCTTTAGCGCTTTTTTTTTAACTGTAGGCTAGGAAACAGTAACAAAATAAATGTCCTCCTATACAAGAGCTAAAATTGCCTGTGATCTCTTTGTAGTTCCCTATGCCATTGCCGTAGCTTTCATATACGCACCACTTCCAGCCAAATTAGTATGGCGATATTGAAGGACTTCAAACTGAACCAGCTATCAGAAGCCTGTTGTGCTCGCCACTGCCAAAGTTGTTTTGAAGGCATTTCGATAAATAGTTATTCTGTAATGACTTCCTCTCCTGCAGTTCTGAGATTTGAAAGGCTTGTGTCTGTATACCATCATATACCAGCTATATCTAGAATATCAATTACTGGGAATTCAGTAGTTGCTAAGAACAAAATTTGGGGGTTTGTTATAGAGCACTAGCAATGCTCAAAGAAAAGGTTAGACTTGTAGAAGCCTTTAAGGGAACTATATCGCAACATAGACTGACCAATGACTAATCTCAGCTTCAAGTCTCTGTCACTACTACCATAACAATTTAAGTTCAATAACTCATCAGATTAAACTGTGGTAGCCCTATTGCTATTTACGTCAGATACTTTTCAATAAAAAAGCATCCCACTATGTCAACGATGATGGGTACTTTGTAGAGCCTACAGACTTGGGGGGCCAAAAAGCCAAAGTAAATTCTACTTAGTCCACCTATAAAAACCAAATATTAGCTCGTGTCCCTGAGGGTTGTGAAACTTGAGGAGCTCTTGGCTTATGTTCAGTTTACCTTACCTGTATCAACTAAATAAGTAGTACCTTTGACATTGGATTTTGGATACTAGAGGCTATTCACGGATGGAATTTCAATGAACTTGTTTTCTTAATTTCAAGTTCTCATTTAGCTCAGCTTGGTCAAACATGTAAGCTGCACAAGAGGACAACTTTCCGAACCCGTGCTAGAAAAAGCCTCAATATCTACAATACAATACTGTATAATTACCCTTGCTGAAAGTTGATGCTCACACTTTAACTTAAGTCTTCCTGAGCCTATTATCGATGCGGCCGCATGATTGTAAAGGAACAGTACCTAGAAATGGTCTAAGTGTCATTACTCTTCATTACAATTGTCAGCTTCTATTTCACTTCTCCCTTCCAGATTTAACCTCGTTATACCAGCTGATTCGGCTTGAGCAAATAATGCACAATCAACAATGACTAGCATAATGTAATTATTACTATTGACCTCGATAGAAAGGGAAATTAAATTGAAATTTAGCTAATTGCTTCTCGAACTGCACCGGTTCCTGCCATAGTCTTGAGGCTTTACGCTATTGGAATTTGTCACGTGGAAATAACCCGTGGTATAAGTCAGGGCGTATATATATTATATATCAAAATAGAAGGTTAGACTGGTCTAAAATCCCTTTTGGTGTAGCGGTATTTATATGTCACAGAATTAATTTCGCCCAGAGAGTAAAGATTTACTATATCGTATGTGCTAGAGACATTAGGTAGATCTTGATAATTAAAGGCACCGTTATAGTACATGGTGTTTGTTAGTTCTTATGTCATTTTCTGGCCTAGATAGACAAGATCACTTCAAATTATTCTAGACTCTTCTACGCATTGAAAGTTGCAACTGACAGTAATATAGGAGCTGTCGAGGATACTACTTACTTACAGACTTCTTAAGCTCAGTATGAGTAGAGTGAAGTATTTTTTTGTAAAGATAATTGGGCTACTTGTAGTTTATACTTCCTGCACGACTACGGAAGTGGGTTTTGGGACGTTTCAAATTCTTGTAATCTCGGGAAACAATACTACTACTAATACTAGTAACGGTTTTACTGGTTCAAGATTTATAGATAGATCAAACTGGACAACTAAATGTTGCTAGTAGGCAATATAAGTTTTGCGTGTTCCGTGCGAATTAACCTATGCCGTAGTACTCATTTCGACAGTTTAACCGACCTAAAATATAAGAGTTAGTTGGCCTGCATCCATTTATACAATCTCCATAATATTGCTGCTAGATAAGCCGGATCGGGCTCAGTTCGTGGTCTAGGTGTTCAAAGATATACCAGAGGATGATAAATAATCGAAAACCTCAAGTTCCAAATTCTGGAAGTGTTGATGATACTTAAGAAAGGTAGCAGCTGCTGCCAATTCTCGTTGAGGCGCAGGTCGCAAATCTAGATCGTCAAACGATTGCTCCAAGTACCTAACCTATTGGGTTTGGTCTATTCTACTTTCACCCGCAGCTTAATACTAGACCCGCTATAGCTGAATGTATTAGGACTCTGATAATTGTTTAATTGATCACAGAACTGATAGCTCCAAACGTCATCACTGGATGCTGCTTACGACCCGCTTATACCCCATCCTATGCCATGCCATGGAAGTCGCAGATACAGTTCCGCTGCTCGACGGTACGTTCCGCGTCCCATTTTGCCGGTAAGTACTGTTCTTTGTTTGAGGAAGCAGAAGCGGTTAGAGCAGAAGAGGAAGCAGGGGTCTCGCGTCTCGGCGTCGAGCTGGGTGCTGAGTACACTGCATAGCGAGAGCGTCTCTGCATTGAAGGTCTCCCTACCGCAGGTGCTTTAGGGTCGGAGCTTGTCGAGGATGCCTTGACTGCTGTTGCTGTTACGACCCCATTGGGCAGTGAGAACAGGCTACAATATATTAGTAAAGATTGACTACTACTTACCATCTTAGCTAAAGGTACCGAAAATAAAGTAATCTTAAGAGGAAAACTACTCCTCTATGGTTACCATGTAACCTTCTGGGGGAGCCTAGTGCTATACATATTCCGCGTCAAGCTTACAGTAATATAAGCACTAGAATCCAAAAAAATCGAGGACGGAAGTGTGGAAGCGTCTCAAATTCGCAGCTGAGGTGGCCTCTGGGCAGAATAATGGCTTCCCCTTGGCCCACTCTGCATCGCATGGCAACTGCACCTTTTTCCCTTCCCAATTGATGCTCTGGATAAGTATTTGAACTCCCGCCATCACTTATCGTTGCCTGGTCTCGGAATAACATGAAGTACTTACTTTTTATAGCACTCCTGCTATAACTATAGTAGTCTCGAAAGATGTAGATAGGTAGATTTCTGTTCTCGTCTAGATCCTCGATCAGCATCTCCCACTTGTCGTCCATGCTTTGAGATTTGAACCTGACTTTGAGTTTTTCCATGTCAGCATCCTTGATCAACAAACTCTCAAGACGAGCGGTGCGGCAGGGGTAGGAGATAGGCCACATTATTTTGGAACATAAATGAGTTATCAACCCCGCTATCGCTTAATACACAATCACAGATCAAAAGTAGACTAGACTTTAGTAAACTTGCTTGCACTACTAGTACTACTCCTTTAATTATCTCTCTATGCTAAAAGCCGAAAGCTGTAGTACTTAACTGGATGCGATTATATAAATAGTACTTAACTAACTACCTTGGAATTCTAAAAGAAGTACTGGTATATAGAAGTGTTATTGTTTAAATCTTGTAAGATAGTAATGGATATAGTAGACAACTTTTTTTCATTTACAAACTTGAAAAGAAAATAGAACTCTCTAAGTCATTAATCAAATACTTAATAGTATTTTAATATTATCTAACGAGTTAAGTATACTATCATGTGGTATGAGTGAACCAGAAGCTGATCGACGGGGTTGAGAGAAGTCAGTACACGAGATCAAGGTATAAAAATGCACAGGTTACTACTAGTATCTAGAATAAGGTGAAGGTGTCTAAATAAGTGCAAGCCAAGCCGTAAGTTGTGGCTCACGTTGACGGTGGACCAAGTGCGATATTTAACCCTGATCCAAAGAAGCCTATTGGTGTAATTGCGAATGCTAGTCTGTAAGATTTACGATAGTAGTTCAGGTCACGGTAAGGAAAAGGAGACTCTGGCTAATATGCCTGAGGTATTCGTGGTATTCGTAGCCTGAATTGTATGTCGCATATTACTGGTAGTACTAGTAGTAGCTAGCATACGTATATGCTGTATGAAAGTTGTCCGTTTTTAGACTATAACTTTAAAGCACTTGAACCTACCAAATTATCTAGTAAATATTTTAATACTAGTAGACAGCCCACTTCTAAATGTAACTAAGAGCTTAGTAATAGTACTTATATTAATCAACTAGAGCTACTAGAGTATTAAAAATCAAAAGTTTATGTATGTTTTTATGTATGAATTGGTATTGATAGAATGGTGACCTTTGGTTTAAATTGAGTCTAAATTAGTGTCATTAGAGCCCGACTTGGGCTAACTTAAACCCAACTCAGCTTAACGTCAAACTTAGTCGTTAAACTTAGTTTGGGATCTACTTGAAGATAAAAGTAGTATTTGAAATAACTACTATATATATTTGTAAGTAATTAGAATTAATCTTCTAATATTTACAGAAGATAATCTATATTGTACAATTGACCCCCATTTTCCAGTTTATATACTCTGGCGTTCTGCAAGCGCCCTTCTGGCGCCAACCAAGCGTACTAGTAGCAATTAACCCTATATTTGAGCCGCATCACCACATGCCAGGATTCTGAGCCTCATAACTTTGAAGCCTCACAATATTAGTCTAAAATAAGATGGTTTACTATTTTAGAGTACTACTACTGGTGAGTCGACTGTTGTCAGTCAGCACATGAGGAGAAAGTGAGTTGTATATTACTAACATCATCTTCTTCAACTACTAATAGAGAGGGGAAAGCTCACTTTATGAATAAACGAGTGAAAACAGTCAAGGGTCTGACTGAAGGTCTAGACTAAAGCATTCAGGACTTTAATGTGTTGGAAATAGCCAAAATTTTTCCAAAGTGCTATGAGGTAGGTTGAGATACTTAATGAAAAGTGGCCGAGTACGATCAGAGGTAAGTATTTACGAACCAAACTATTAGTAGGGTCTGCAAGATCAACAAACTCTCACTAGTGAATTCACCCAGGCAAAATAGTACTATATATGTATTATAGTATGACAACTAAGATAAGTAAAGTACCCCAACTAGCAATATCACAGTACCACTAGAACTTGTCGATATAGATTCCAAGCACTAGATCTTGAGCAAGCTACTATGAATACTATAAGAATCAACCATTTTTGTCTCTAATTATGCAAAGAACTTAAATTTAGTCTTATTATATCATATTTTGAAAAGAACACTGCTAATATTTCAAATATTAGCTTAGTAAGTATTCAAGTTCATTTAAACTCTGACTTAGGCTCTTGGTATTTACCAATTATTGTAAGTACAGCACTTATGTATTTTAGCACAAATCAATCAATGGAATCTGAAAGCAAGAAAAGCATCTTAAATTAACCTATTATACTACAAATTATAGACTTACTGCTAGTAGTGAATACGAAGTACTTATAACACACTTAATACTAGTAGTATTAATTACCTATAGATAACTAGCATTGCTTAGCAACAAATAGTACCATGCTAAAGCAAAAAATACATATGAAAGGCATTCTATAAATTAGTACTACTACTTAGTAGTATAGTACTAGTATTCTATCCTGGTTTCAACCACCATAATGATAAGTAGTGAGTTTGGTAAAGATATCGGCCAAGCTTGGCTAGGCTCCGGGCCGTACGTCGATAGTTTCGGCCATGTCTCAATAAACAAACCGCCTATACTTGGAAAATTTCGCTAGTTCGAAACCTTATTCGAAACGTTGGCCATTCTCTGCTAACTTAAGCAATAGCTCCTTAGTATTGGCCTTAAGGCAGGTTTTTGACCATCATGTTTGTTTAGTCATAAGGGTTTGATTTTCCCTTTAGTTAGAAAGAAAGACCAAGTCGAATTCACCTTTCTCTTACATATACCATCACTCTCGATACACTACTTTACACTCGCACTTCTTTTACACAATTAATAGTACACCTTTCTGCACTCTAGTTGTAAAATATGGTACCAATAGCCTGCTTCTGATTTGTAGTTACTCATGTCGTGCTTTATAGCCGCAATTGCTTTATTTTTATGCAATTTGTATTCTTTTTTTCAACATATTACTACTGCTGGCTAGTCACAGTATACCTATTAATTTTCTTCGTTAATACTAAATATAGAGTCGAATGGAGATAATTTCTTCCGTGGTATATACAGTACATATTGATGATGATGATGGTAATTAAACGTTCAGCGGAACGACGAGTCGTCCTGAGAAATCTCAAGGGATATAGGAACTTGCTAAATTAGCGAATTATATATAGGCAGAGATTTAAGTAATTTGTATAAAGGTACGGCTAAACTATAAAAGCTATGTGACAATGATATTTCCTGCTAGTTGAAATAAGCATTAGGTATTTTAATTGAGTATTAACTCTCAGCTGCTTTGCGCATATATATATCGGCGTTTAGGAATGCTTGAGGATTTAAGGCTAGTAACATTAGCATTTAGGTTTAGCTGTGGTCTAATGACAAAGGAAATATGTTTATTGATATTAGTAAAATGAAAATGAGTAAAGATTCTAGTATAACATAATAAAAGAAGTATGGAGGTACAAAGAGAGAGTATGGGTATATAAGTAGGTGGTATATGGTGGCTAGATGGCTTATATTATACTTTATCTTTAACAGATATAGAACAGATAATAGTTAAGTCCCTTAGCGAATCGTCCTAGTACAGCCCTAGGTACATCGTAGATACTAAGTAGCAATCTAAGCATGTGCTAAGCGTGGCCGATATCTGTCACTGTACTATTAATGATAACTGATAATATTTACTCTTGTAGATTAAGGGTGTTATTAACTGGTCTAAATATTCTAGGTGAACCCTTTATTTCGGAGTCCGAAAATTGAGTGCTTATTAATGTAACAAACAGTCACTATGTGGCCCTTATAGCAGTATTTATCATATATATATATACATTCTTTATATACATATATAATTTAGTGACTCTCAGTAGGTATAGAAGTCGGCTGATTTAGCTATAAGCTATTAGAGATATTTCATGTCTTCGGCTAGCCACCAGTTGTAGAGAGAGGGTATAACTTATTAAGCTAGAGTCTAAAGTGTGATTGTATCTTGCTGCAGTAAACTAAGTGGTCTAAGGCTTTAGCTCTATAGCAGGAAAATTGTAGATTGGCGTCTTTATATTTAAACTTACAGTGGTATCAGGAGATGTCTCCGTGTGCCGTTCGTATGGCTGTAAATAGTTTGTTTTCTTTAGAGGCCTACTACGCGTCCTGAACTCGTCGTTCTAAGACCTCCCAAGGGGTGTGGAGACATACTAAGCCAAGGAAATATATACAGCGTGATCGTAGAAAGCAGATTGTATAAATATAGTACTTAGTATGCCAGGCTATAAGGGCTATAGAACTAAGCTTTTCCCTGCATGTTGGAGTAAGTACTAGGTGTTGTTCACTTAAATATTAACTCTACTCTCAAGTTGCTTGATTGAGTATAAGTATATATCGGCGCCTAAGTGGTCTTGAGGTTTTGAAGCTAATAGTACTACTAGTACTTATGCTTGGCTGTGGGTTGTGGCTTTATAACAAAGAAAATACTACTAGTACTTTTCATCTTATATAGATACTATTACTCATTGATGAAGGAAAGGTAGGCGAAAGGATACGGTATAATAAAGATAATGATGATAGAAGGAGAAGTAGAGAGGGTATCATGAGTGATAGGAGAGAAGATGTGTGATAGCCTAAGTACTTAATTAAGTACTTAGTAGGCTTGTACTATGCTCCACCACACCGGAAATGGTGCAGGTTGTGATTAAATTCCCTAGCAAATCCCCTTAGTGCACAGCTAGGTGTAGTGCACCAGTAGTGTATGGCAAGCTGAGCATGTACTAGGTGTAGCCGATGCCTTAATAATGGCTGACACTACTTACCGCTTTTGGTTAAGGATGGTAGTTCGTCTCCGTCTCTGTATCTTATATAGGACCCCTTCTTTTTCAAAGATTAGGTGTCTTGTGTTGTAATGAACGGTCACCGTGCGGCCCTCATAGCAGTGGTTGCTGAAGTCAGCATTGATCAACGTGATCTATAAGATCCAGGTGGATCACGTGACCAATGAAGGTCGAGGGACTACTTGGCACTCTCTATTGAAGCATGTATATAAGGAGAGACTTCTCCCTACTTAGATCAGTAGTCAATACAATCATACTGAACCAGCAATTCTAGTAGTGATCCACACTTAGATTGGTTGAGAACCACTACTATTTTATCTTATATAGGTACTTATATTTTTAGTACACATATTTTTAGTACACATATTTTTAGTACACTACTGCTACTGACTGCACCTCAAAAAATGAACGCCTAAATACCTAGTAAAGTACTAGTAAGTATCTATAGCGTATCAAAACGGTATGGATACTGTATGTAAGTAGTAGTAAGTATCTAAGTTACCGTTTTGATACTACTTCAAGTTAATACTCTATACCAGAAGAACTTGCCAGTTTAAACCAGTAGATAGTAAGTAACTGGCATTATACTAGTACTACTAGTATAATTGAAAAACAGATAGAAACATTATAACTTAAGAACGCAAAGTCTCAATGTTGGGTTTAAACTGAATGTTACTAGTACTTGTTTTTAGAAGCCCAACCTAGTACTTAGTATTGCACAAGCACGCTTAGCTCCTGGGGAGGCTCTATAGAGTGCTATATGACTTACTAAGCGACGCTTAGAGTCTAGAATTTATAGCTATTATACTTATTTAAGAGATATGCTATATACACTTGGTGCTAATCAAAACGCCAGTAGTACTTATAGAGTACTAGGGAAATGTTTGCTAAACACTACTAGTATTGATATATTATCAGTCTTCAGTTGCGAACACAACTTAGCCAACTTAGTATAAATGCATATATAAGTAGGTTGGCTTTGATGAAACTTTAGTTCAACTCCAACTGGACCTCAACTTGACACCATGCCCTAGCTTTCCCCCTCACATTAGAGAAACCAAGATCATTCACAGCTCAATTTCTCCTTCTATAAATGTCTACCTATTAGTACCTTCACTCTCAATTCGCTAAGTAACTTACAATAGTAGTAAGCTGCCTTTATTTATACTATTTAAAGTACTTATTTCAACATATAAGTACACAGTAACTACCTATAGTATGCCTTCTTATATTTATAGTTAAATATTTTATGAAAGAATACTAAGCTCTATCTAGCATTTAAAATTATCATTAACTGGTAATAGAACCTTTGTATCTTAGGTGATTGCAATCGGTGTCAGTTGCACCGTGACTACTCTCTAGAACAGGAAAATTTAGGCCTCGTAAACTGCAAGTACTATAGTAGTATGTAATACAATACTACAAATGGATTTGTCCTCAATTGGATTCATAGGTACTAAGACTAATAACAACATATTACTGCCATAATAATAATAAGTACTAGTACTAGGCACCGAGACCCACAGTTTGACACTACTAGTATGTCAACACTTGATCAACACTAACTGAATACAAAATCACAGTTTTAAATTAGTGTCAAGTCAATTTTAACTCAGTGTTGATACTAACTCGATACTATTAACTATGACAATATAAGTTTTGAATAATAGACAAACTCAAGCAGATGTTAAATTACGAACAAACTTGTCCTAACCTAAACTTGACTTGAGCTTAAGTCCGGCTTGAATTAGTATCACGCTTCTATTCAAGTTTAGGTATTGAAGCTTATGATATTGGTATTAGGCACTGATATGTTCAGCAAGGTATACCTCAGCACTCAATTGATTAAGTATACTTTCAAATTAATTGCACAATTAGCTGACTTTAATAATGGGTGTCTTGCTGGTTTAATTGGTTATTTATATACACTTTCATTTTAGCGGCGATTTAGATATATGTAAAGTTCATACTTGCATTTTACAGTTTCAATTCCGTTTCATTTCCCGATGCTCTTTGCCGTAGAGACCAGGATTACCCCCCCTCAACTTTTAAGATCGGTTATAAGAGAGAAGGAAGCGGAGCGGCAGCGTTCTCGTAATTGTACTAGCAAATAGTGTGACGACAAGCCACATCAGTGTGCGCAAAATCATACTTAGTACTTACACACTGTCGTCAATGAACGGCTGTTGCTCAAGGTGTTCCTAAACTTTAAATTCGATTTTTCTAATGCAGAGGCCACGAATGGTAAATCTACTACTAATATTACTCAATTATATCGGGTTTACAGGTATCGTTGTATTTAAGACGAGGATTACTACTGCTGCTGCTACTTTCTACTAAGTAACTACTAAGTAGTAATATATGCTAAGTCAGATTTCATAGTATTTCTATCTAGGCCTAGCCCTAATTTATGTCAACTCAAAGCTAAATTAGAGTTTGCTAGGAAGATTCGCTCAGTATGATAATATCCACTAGTGCTTATCTAAGTACGTAGGGGGAAGTCTTTCCTCATATATATGTTTCAATACTAGAGTGTGGCAACTAGTCCCTCGACCTTTGTTAGACGGATGAGCGATCTAGGTCTTATAAGCCACGTGAATCTAGCCTAATTTCAGCACAATTGACTCTAAAGTGATTTACGAAATTCACTTGGCAAGATAACTCCGAGTAGGCCACCATAGCTCGGGGCAAGACTCGATAAGTTCACTCAGACTTGATCCAGAGTCGAATTAGTGTTAACCTAAAGTTAATTAAAGCTTAATCTATAAGTATAGTGATTATATTAAATTGACTCTTGTTAGAGAGTTGGTATTAAGTACGTACTTATTGATACTAGTAATACTATGGATTTAAGTATACTAGTATTATATAGTACTTATTATTCATACTATTATTATTATTATGTTTTTAATTAGACACTAAGTACTAGGGGCCTATCTCATGTAGGTCAAGTTGGAGTAGCTACTAGTATCAATGAGTGACAAATGCCTATAGGTTGACCTGTAAATTGAGTTCTAAGTTGGCAAGTCAAGTCTGAGTACTTATAATACACCACAACTTGACTTCCTGTTTGACTTAGAGGCCAATTGGAATCATTTCAAAGTTAAGTTAATTCAAAGTCAATTTTGGTGCAAGTAAGTAGTACTACTTTACACTACTACTTACCCTACTCGGTTGACTTAGATTAGCAAGTAGACACTTTAGTGTTAGTTTCTATTGCTTAGTAAATATACACTAAATACAACCTACTTAGTAATCACTATTGGCAAGATACTAGTAGCGTCTTTTTTATTATAGAATAATATGATTCATACCATTGTGATATATAGAATTTTAGCATTGCCTATTACAGTATCAAATTTTTCTTACGAATTAAGCTATTTATTTTATAAAGTACTTTAATTAGTGCTTAATACTACTTATCTATGCACCTAGGAAAATTTCTGTCAGGGTCAGTCATGTGATTCCGATGCTGAGATTGTTGTAATTGAGGCTAAACCTATATTCATATTATAATAATAAATCATGATTCAAGACAATCTTAATAATTACCAACTTTCCTACTGGGTTCAATGTCGTTGTCGGTGAGCCTAGGAGAAAATACCGATCTATAAATATAGTATAGTAGTTATAGAGGTTTTTTAGGCATTATTCGATTGGAATTTTGGACGAATATTGGATTACCTACTAATTAAGTACTATAGTCGAATATTCGGCCAAATCGACGGATTTGGGTGCACATTACAGTATGGGCTGAATCGATTACTTGTTTTAACATAGATCGAAATGTTAATTGCTTGGCTTACATATCTAATTCCCGATGTAAAAGCTTCACTTTTTGCATTGTTCAATACGTGCTCTATATTATATTTGGTATTGTAGTGGCTTTTAATCTTTTAATGTTCAAGTTTTATATAATCAAATCATCTTTACTTCTTAATAATTCTACTTACTAGTAGTTAATCTTTATGAGACTTACAAAATATATATAGGTCGTATTTGGCTACTTCTTCTGCTCAAAAGCAAAAGATGATGTAGGTCAACAGTTTACAGAGGTAGAACCGATCCTGGGAATTTTTCAGTTTCGATTTCATAGTTTAGTATAGTGGTGTATATAACCTTCTTTAGGAAAGTTTGAATACTTTATTGGTTGTTCAATTTGAAGTGGATTGATGTGAGCTCTATTACTTGTATTTAGATAGTACTTACTATCTTCACTTTCGTTTAGATAAACCGAGCATCTCTATATCTTGATCTCGTATACTGATTTCGCTCAACCCTGTCGATTAGCTCCTGATTCACTACACGCCACAAAAGTACTATCAAAAGATAAGCCCGCCCTTCTCAAATCAGCTCTCAAAATGACTTCATTTTTTTCTGACCACCTGCGCAAGCCTAACTCGCACCTCGGGCTTAATTAAGAACCCAAAATGGAGTAAGGTTCCTTCCAAATCCACCTCCTGGCCAGGAACCATACTCACGTCGAATGTCCACAGCAATTTGGCAATATAGAGCCTTCCCTGTACCCAGGCCATCTCTCTACCAGCACAGCTTCTCGGGCCTATGCTGAAGGAATGAAGACCCTTCAGATCGTCATCCGAGAACTTGGAGTCATGAAGAAAGTTGTCCGGTGGGAGCCAGCGCTGGGGTCGAAATTTAGTCGGTTCGTGGAAAATAAGGGGGGCTTCGAGCGAGAGCAAACACGCTAGTCTGGACCGTTGTTCCTTTGGGTATATAATGTCCGTCAACCACTGCACCAGGACTGTATCGTGGTAATCCGGTATTGTTGACCGGCATCAGACGAAGGGACTCTTCCAGGCACGCGTTTAAATCCGGAAAGCCAGTGGCTAGGGCTATAGGCGTAATCTCGTCGTAACTTCCGAACTTGATTCTAATTTCATCCACCAGTATCCTGTAGCAATCCAGCTCTTGTAGTAGATAGAATATAGTACTGTATGACCAGTCTGCCATAGTTCCAAAGCCTGCAAACATGACCTGTACGGCAACCGCTCCAATGTGCTTAAGCTCTCTTCTCTCGATAGGGACTAGGCTATTGTCTGGAAGTATATATTGGAAAAATTCGACATGCTCAATCTTACCTCTCCTGTCAATACGATCCTGCACAGCAATACGGGTGCTTCTCTCCACCGCCGCGAAGGTTGACAGCATGGAAAACGGAGCCAGGAGAAATTGAAAAAGCCACAAAAGCGGGAAACGCTTGAAGACTTGCATGACGGTCGTGAACTTATTGAAGCCAATCATTACATCGAGCTGAATCGAATTTTTCACTACGAGATCCATCTTATAAGTAGACATACACTAGAAACTTGTGGAATGCATAGACACTTAACTTACTTCGTTTCATGTTGTGCATTTTTTCATTTGATGTTAGGTCCGCCGAGAGATCCATTGCTAGCCAGCTTGTCCACTGCACAAGTTCATATCCTCTATCAGCAGCTCCGTACAGCTTCATCCTTTCAACGAAGTAATCAAAATACTGGTGTATCACGGGTTCCATGGCTTTAATTGCACGATTACTAAACGCGGGTGCGATTTTCTTCGCTACCTCACGATGTTTAATAGGGTCTTCTTCCCAGGCAATACCTCCAATTTCTTTGCCTGTGTCATTAAAATCTGTCTTCGGAAAGACTTCGATTCTTTGATTGTGGTGGGAATAGATATCTATAAACCTGATTAGCACACCTTCTCTACTGATCGAATTGCTTTTCTGGATTGAATATGGGTGAGAAGCTCACCAATAAACGATTGTGGAGTGAAGAAGACGAGTTCGTTGGGAGCGATACGGACAACATCACCATATTGCCTTAGCGCATCCTCAATGGCCCACGGGTATCTCCCAGTAAGCCTAGAAAACCTATGAGTAATTACCTTTTGACATTCATTGTTAGAGAGATACTCACCAGTGATAGCCGTACCAGGTGTTGGAAACCGCTGCTAATCGTGGACCAGGAAACTTGGCAAGTGGGTGAAAATTAGTCAGGTAGAAAAACCTGAAAATTGCATATAAGAAAACCTTTGATGCCTCATCAGTATCATATCTTTTAAGTAAGTAGATCTGAAGTATCCGTGTGACAACCTCACGTGATACTGGGGAGAACCTACACTTGCAACAAGGATTGTGGCTAGAATTTGACTTGGGACATTCTCGAAAAAGACTGTATCAGGGTAAGCCATTGTTGTCGCCAAGTAGGGTATACCGCGCGGCCGTGGAGTCTGTTCGAGCCAAATTTTCTATAATGAAGTGAGGTCAGAAGCGCTGGCTGGGCTTGCGTAGATTCTTTCATGTCGTTCAGAGAGATGAATACACCGAGTGTTTTCCCAACTCGCTTATTTTTGCAAACCCCTGTTGTTGGTTCGTGTTGGTATTAGTCAGTGGTGATGCTTGTCAAATAGTGAGAGAATGAAGGATTGGGAAGGCAAAACATGAGTGGACGGAGAGTTATTAGGCCTGGGGGATTGTATTGCTCTCCAGCTCTTGTTTCTTGTTTCGCCTAGGAGTTAAAAGACATTGACGATTTAAATGACCCAATGTTTAATGACCTCGTGTGAATGATGGATCTCTCTCTATCGGAATCCCTAACTCATAATCTGCAGCATCCTTCTTCCGGCGTAACCATGAGAAATCCATCCAAACTTTATAGACCCGAATAGCACCCTGCCTAACTATACCTTGCTTCAAAGTGACCTCCGGTTGATCCGCACTATTAATCCTCTTTCCTACCCCAACAGCCTTGAGAACCGCATCTACCACCCCAGATTGTGTTAACCTTTGTGAATTATCTGTTAGACCAACACATGGTTTTACTAATTTCTTTGACGGATACGTTAGGCTAAACACAACAGCATATGTTCCTAAAGATATGATAGTCGCTGAAATGGCATATCCCCTGATTCCAGTATCAAACATATTGTTGATTGCATACATAGACTATGTTTCCTCTGGTCAGTTGTGAACTTAGAGTCTTCTGGGTAAAATTTCTTACGGTACACAACGCAATGGGTAGATAAAATATTGTCACATATGTCAGAATCTTGACATTTTCTGCTAAAATTCTTGTTTCTCGTGTCTCTTTGACGCTAGTGAGATTGGCAATCTGGTTTACAGCTATTAGTAGAAGTCAAATGGCGTAAGGTTTATAGTTACACCATCTCGAAGAGATCGAGCTCGCTCTCGAATTGCCTTCAAATGCTCTCCTGAATTCCGAATGCGTTGGTCAAGCTCGTCGATTCTGCGAAGCCTGTCTTTACATTCTTTTAGCTTCTTGCTTAGAATTTCTTGATAGACCTCATCTCTACCGAAATATGCTGATTCATCTTGTCCTTTCATTCTACCGCCCCTGACCGAGAAGATTTCATCAATTGCGAATGGTAGCTTGTTCATATCTTTGAACCAAGCCCACTGAGTCTGTGTATCTTCGACTGTTGGTAGTAGTTCATCTACTTGGTTGATAATCTGGAAAAGCTTTTGCGACTGCGAGAACTCGTGATCCTCAATGACTGCTACATTATCGCCCTCAACCATCAAAAGTTTCCCTAGATACGTCGCAATTTCTACCCAAGAATCTGAAGCCTGAAGCATAACCTGTAAAATTAAAGCGATCACCATGTGAACTATAGGGTAATCTCCATGGTTGAAGATGTCATCGAGGAAGTCATGCTGAACGGAAACAGGTAACAACACAAGCAGCGTACACCAGCTTGCTTGCATATCAGGCAAAACTTCCAACTAAAATTCGATTAAAAAGACATACCATACATGATAATTACGCAAGAAAGATAAGCATGTATCATACCGATGCACATAGTGTCCCGATGCTCTTTCTCGAGTCCATGAGAAGCGGTTTGCGTTTCCAGGCTTTGTGTTCTGGTGTTAAGACCTCGCCAAGATAGGTTTGTAATTTCATCCAGGTAATATGAAACACATTTCCATGCCCGGAAAGCTCATATCCACTCAGACTACACTGTGTATGTAACTGATAGACTTGAGACTGGCACTCGAGTTGCTCACGATTCAGATGCATTCTTGCCGGATAGCTCCAGGGACATGCGGTAAGGATATGGCTAGGCTGCATATGGCTGAGACCCTTGATAAGACTAGAAAAATCAGTCATAATTCCTTTGATTACTTAGTTGAGTCATGTACTTACACTATTCTGTTCCATGGTAAGCAATTACGGGAAAATTCTAAGCCAAACCTCGACCGCATCCGAGCTTTCGTACATGGAATATCAAGAATCCATTCCTCAACATCACACGGGTGTATTGCTTGAGAAAACTTGTACGTAAAATGGTTTCCACGGGCGTCCATATCTGTTATCTCAAATAGGCCCCCGATTGCGTGGAGTTGTGACAACATTTGGAACATATTGTCCACCATACCATCCTCAAGGACTAATCTCTTTATCTTGTGATTCTGGAAAATGATATCCAGACGGTGATCAGGTGGTACTGTCAAAAGCCCGCCTAAATGACTCATGAGGGTGCTTTCCTTCTCCGTACTTAGAGCACGTTGTATTAGATCTATGGGGGGAGTGCCGGAATAAGGTATATAGAACTCTTCATGAAATATCTCTGAGCTTCTTGAGATAATATCAAAATTTGGCCTCCCTTTACCGGTGGCTGGAAGGCATAGACTGTCATGAAACTTTTCATTCGAAGAATCATTGATCGCTCTCCTCCATACACGGTAATTGACAACAGGCTTGTCTGTCATTGATTTGAGCAAGTCGGGGTTTGGTACGGGAGACATAACCTACAGTAATCCCACTCCAGTCTAGACTTCATTGATGGATACCGACCGCATATTGGCTCACCGAAATGAGGAGGTTTAATTATTTCTGTTGGCTGTGTGTGACGAAACGTAATAGGGGGCCACCAAGAAGCTAGTTTACACCGATCTAACTCCTGGGAACTAATGAGATACTCATAGATACGTGGTTGACGCACAAGATTCTAGGCTGCCGTTAGCTATATACTTCTCACAAACGCACGGGGATCAAGACCGATCTCTCTTCTATTTCATCAAATAAAAAAGTTTCAGCCAGAGCTGATGATTTTGCCGATGCTAGATGCTCAATTTTGGATTTCGACGAGTCCGATGAATTTCGCCTTGTAAGATTATCAATGACAGATGGATTGACTGGAAATTGGAGAACGTGGGTCTCCAACAATTTGAGGCTGGAGCTGATCTCTTGGAGCACTCCTAGCAAGGTTGCATCTCTATCAACAGAGGCTTGTCCCTCGGGCTTACTAATAATTGTTTTTCTGTCAGTTTGCCACTCATTTCCTTTCGACATATTGCTAGCGTTGACAGGTAGAATCAGAAAGAAAGTGCGTGAGTCTGAGACTCAAACGCAATATGAATGTCGCTAGGCACTGTGCCGTAGAACATACGTAAAGATGATGTTCCACTAGTCCTACGAAAGAGGGGTCACGGCCAAGTCTGGGCAGGGTTTCTAACTCATTAATGATATCTGGTAAGATGCTTAAGCGAGATTATGTTACATGATATTGGGATACAATATAGGTCGCATTTTCGATCTATGATAGAGAGGAAACAAGCTAACTGGGCAAAGAGTCGACAAAACCATTAGTTCTTCTTGAATAACCAGTATAACTTATCGCCGCTAGTAGGAGTGGAATCGGTCTAAAACAAACTCGTAAAGTATTGTATTCACCAGTATTCTCTTTTTCATTCGTTCTGAGGAAACTGTGAAATAATACTTCTTTCCAAGTTTCCAAAATTGATTGGTTTGACCATCCCCCAGAACGGCCACTACTCCTCTGAAATATGGAATAATAAGGTCTTCCTTCCACTTGGTGAATTTGTTTGGTCTATTTATTTAAGCCTGCTTCTTGATCTTCTTCTGGTTCGGAAAACCGTATTTTCTTTTCACGTTGACCTACCTCACCAATTCTCACCCCCTCACCCCCATGACAAGCAAAGTTTGCCAATCCTCCAAGATTATAGTTTGAGCGTTCTATGGATCTTCATCCCTGATACTATGTAGTTATGAAGATAAGCCGACGATGAAGAGAAAACTGTATGAGAAGATCGGATTTGTTGAATATTTCAAGTATAGAATAGAAGTGATCCTGAGGATCAGTGACGTCAAAAGTATCATCTGTCTGAATCATGAGGTCGATGCTATAGTCAGTAATTTCGGCGAGACTTTTCGATTGGTTCTTTAAGCGATAGTGAGGATAGGAGAATATCCTTATAGAATCTCCAATATCGGGTAATATATGTGAGATCACATTATGTTAGTCTCTAACCTGTAAAGGTGGAAATATGCCATGACAATTATAAACATGTCAACCAATTCTCTGCCGCACTAAAACATAGTTCTTCCGAGTGTGCTATTGTGAATAGCAGATTCTTGAATTATGCATAGCCTACTGAGCCAGAGCCGGCTATAGAAGAAATGATAGGGCTACTATGTATTCTAGGTTATTCCGAAGAAATTCTCTGATATAAATTTGGGTTCTGTCAAAGACCTGTGCTCACGATATAACGAAAGGAGAGGTTCCTTAGTGAAAACGTGTGTTAAAGGTTCTTGGTTTGATAAGTCTAGGGAAGGAAGCGCTCCGTAGGGAGAGGTTCTAGGTATAGCTAACTACTGGGGATGTGGGTGCCTAAGGCCACAACAGGTTCCATCATAAATCACTCTATACCTATAATATCTTTCTGATGGAGAGTTGATCTTGCTACTGGAGGACTATGACGTCTGTATATTTAAGCTATATGATTGTATGGAAAGAAGATTGATAAGTGTACATTATCTCTTTGGTCTGTCAAATTCGCTTTAGAACCACTTTGATTGTTACCAATAGCGTCATTTGACGTAAATGCGATTTAATACCATAGCGTAAGTATTTTAGTGTGGTTATTAGTAAGGTTGTGAAGGAAATTATTTTCTATCTATTACATTTAAAGTAATTACATTTGGTGCTCTCTACACGTATAACAGCCCTTTAAACAATGACTTATTGTCACCATCAACTATGGTCAGTGTGCATGTTATATTATCATCGAATGCCGAGCTGTGGAAATGAGAGGGGGCAAATGAAGGTGAGCTGTGAGTAGGGTTAAGGAAAACTTATTCCAAAATCTCCATTTTAAATAGATGCTAGAGTAGGTGCCCAAGCCCTAGCTCTGTTTTAAAACCTTACAAAACTCCAAACTAATGGAACTTTTTACTAGCTTCATAGTTGAAAATCAGAGAGATTGTTATTGAAGTAAGTTGCGATGCTCAAGAAAGACAACCGCAAGATAAAAAGAGATCTGATATCCGGAATCGCAGTCCGGGTGCTGTATTTGCTACACTAGTGTGTACCTATCATAAGGCTCTCGGCTCGTATATTGTTATTATACATTGTGTGACATAGAATTGGACTCTGGATGCCTTAGGCACTGACAGAGTCTCCTTTTTCTTGCCGAGGGTCACGTGGTTTGGCACATGACCTGAAACTAGAGCCCTTGGCAGGCCTCTCTACTGTATTTAGATACCTTCACTTTCTTCTAGATAAACTAAGCGTCTTTACACCTTGATCTCGTGTACTGACTTCGCTCAACCCTGTCGATTAGCTCCTGATTCACTACATGCCACACATTGGGTAATACTCTATTTTAAAGATAATATAAGAAATAGTGCCATAGATATCAGGTTAATATCATAACTTAGGTATTTTATGACATCATTATACTATGTACTTATACTCGGTGACGAAATATGTTAGAGGCAATTCTTAAACTACTCTGATTCACATTGATATAGCTTTAAATACTCTCATAACTTTACTACTAGTTCTATTGAAAATAAAGCCGGTTATTTTCCTAGCATATAAATGATAGCAGGTACAGAAGGTAATGTTGTTCAAAATATCTACAAGCGAAACTAAATATTCAAATCACTGACAATCATAATTTAATTCTCTTCGACTTGCTCAATCATCATCATCCGAATCATCCCCCCCCGCATTGTCGTCATCCGAATCCTCCTCATCATCGTCCCCATCGTCCCCATCGCCTGCATTTGCAGATATTGGCACTGCACCAGCAGAAGGTAATAAGGGAGTACCGGCCATGGCAGCCCAGCTGTCAAATTCGGCACTCTTAGCGAGGTTTAACTGTGCATCAAAGCCACCGAATCCACTGTTATGGAATCCCAAAACTCCTGCAGACGTCCCAGGATTCCCCACAGCTGTGTTGGCAAGAGCCCAGCCCATCTCAACCGTGGAAGCTGTGGCTGCAGCACTAAGCCCAAATGCAGCATCTAAGCATCCTTCACACAAAAATGTATATGTAAGGAACGAGCTGTTAACTGAAGTGCCTTGGGCGATAGGTCGTACGGTGAAGGTTCCGGTTACTTCAGGTGGGTTGTCGTCTTCGTTCTTCGCTTGTCTGAAAGATGATACCACATTTTTGCCATCCGACCATGCAGCCATAAGCAAAGGACCTTCCATGTCTCCTGTTAAAGACCAGCCACCCCATCCCGCGGAATTCTTCAAGGGAAACGTGAGCTGACCGATGAACGAGTTTGATGTCGTGTTCTGCGGTAAAGCGACTCCAAACCCAAAGTTTGTTTTTGCTCCAAAAAACCGTTGGAAACTAATACCTGTAGCTGCATCGGTAAACGCTGTTGTGATTTTGGACTGGCAAACAATGGTAGATGAGAATATGAACCCGAGAAGCAAACGAAGGTGCATAGTTTGGGATCTGTGGCTTTGGACCATTCTGTATAAACGATAAATGAATAGCGTAGTAAGGTATACTACACGATATAATTGCACTCCTGAAATAGATGTATGACCGCCTGTAGGTAAATTTAAGATGGGAAGGTTGATGTATTTAACTGGCTCATACGGAATGGCAAATATCATGTAGACTTTATGCACTTTTACTAGTATGGAAAGCACTTTAGACTACTGATCTGAAATATCTTCTGACAGATTAAGAGTCTTGGCCAAGTAGCAAGTTTCTGTATGATGGTTGAAACCTGACGCTGGTTGGCGAAGGAAAAGGCAGAATATGATGTGCAAACGCAGAGGATTATCCGATAATCAAAGATTTTGTCGTGTAGATATCAAGCGAAACCAGTAAGTACCCTTCGACTTAGAAGGGCTGGTAGCATTCGAGACTACTATCCCTGGCTGTTGGCCAATTTTTCGTTGAAAGTGCGGAGAAGTGTTTCCAGCCCCATCAGGAAGGTTTGGTAACATCAGCAGTTAACTCATGCCGGGGAAGGTTTATCATGGATCGGACTGCACTTCTTGAGGAAATTGTGCACGCGATATGAAATCTCGGGCAGGAATAGACGAGACAACTCCAAGATCGGGCTTGATGTTTGTACAAGTGCGGATTTGAGGCTCGGTAGCGTGGTAGTTTTTGAGACTGTTAATGTTGCAACTGTAGCACAGATATTCTAGAACGGATCTTGCGGAACGGATCCTGGCAAATGATCTGCCAACCAAAGCCTGGTTCACTCGTGGAATTTATTGGCGGAAGTCTGAACCGAAGAAATCTCAAGTATGCCCTTGACCGAAATCTTATCAATAGCGTTCCACAAGACAGCCCATCGCAACATCATAGAAATGTAGCCCCTTTTTCTTGGCCAAGCTAAGCGAGGGTTTGAAGATTGTCTTGTTCGACGGGAGTGGCGGGGCCTACATTCCCACTGACATCTTTGGGTGATTTTACCCGACAAAATGAAAGCTTGGGCTCAATCTATACTCTTTCGTGGAACATTAGAGCCAAGATCCTAAGTTGGTCAAGCTTTGCGTGTTTTACAGTTGGAAAAGTCCGACGAAGTCCCCACAACGGAAGATTTATGCTTTGTAATGTACTGGATGTCAAAGGCTTTGGTTTCAAAGTGGTCCATCAAGCTAAACCAGCGGTATTGATCTGAGCGCGGTGTGTTCGTGAAATTGTTAACCAGCGTCAGCAGCAACTAGATAAACTAAATACTGGATGAGTCGGCTGTGGAGGGCTTCAGATAGAATCTCTCACGCTTTGGCTTCTCTATTTCTACGTGCTTCTAAACTCCAGGCTGGCGGCTATTCTTCTCAATGGCTCAGGTTTTCTCCTCCGACTGGTCGCTAAATCAACAATTATATCCTATGAAGTTACAATGCGGGATATGAAGCTGCAGCTCTTATTCATTCAAATATTGCTAGACTAAATTGAAATCTCCTTGTTCTGAATATTCGACGCTGGAATAGATAGTTCGACACAGATTTCTCTAACAGACATGCAACTCCACCAAAGGTAAGCAGCTTCTTCAAATCAATTGCAGTGGTGTGCATCATTAATGCAGAAAAAAAGTAAGTTATGCAGGTTTCCATCGATCGATTTATATTTATTCTTGAGAATCTATTTTGGTAGGTATTAGCGTCTTAGATTGGTAGACAAATACACACTGAAGCGGTACGCGATCATGGCTCTCGTATCAACAGAACGTCAGCAGAACTTTCAAAGATGGGCTGTAACATCTATGAGTGAGGCTTCCTGAGTCTCTCTCCTATTTAAGAAAGGTACCTTGAAAATTCGGGTCGACGGATTACAATATTGACTTCCGAGCACAAATAAGAGACGGAGTTTTGTAGAACTATTGCGGCCAATAACATGAGAATTCAGCATCATAATGAATACTTTAACAAGGCCAGTGGACTGGTTGAGCCTCTTCTGATTTTATTTAAAACAACGCCTCTATTTCTTCGTAGCCATTTATTATAATGTCATCATCCCTAAGAACCTAGTACATCCTACCTAGGGTACTTTCGTACATACCTTACTTTTGTGTATGCGGAAAACAGTTCTTGGCTTGGCATAACAGAGCCGATAATTGCCGAGACGTCATCCGGGAGCCCTTCAAAAGGTTTCTTTGACGTGCAAGCACTTCTATTGTACCTGGACGCCTTCCTTACCAAAGCGATAATTTCAATAATCGAACGTGAGATACAGGAATGATAGCTCAAAACTCCGGCAGCAGATAATACCCGGAAGCCCTGTCGGCGGCACGGAATGCCCTCGGCTCTCTTGAAGGATGCCTCATCCGCGATACTGCAGGACCAACCCCGAGAGATGGACACTTCAGCAGGGGAACATAGAAAGAATGCTACCGAAGGGAGAAGATACGATGAGGTAGCATCTGAGAGGAAGAAGCCTCACAAGCAGAGCTTTGATTACATATGGCGAACTGGTTTGGCGGGGGGTTTGGCTGGATGTGCAGTAAGCTATTACCCCTCCGAATGGGTAGTTGGCATTTGTTCAAGAGTAACTGTTAGTAGGCAAAAACGGTAGTGGCGCCGCTGGATCGTGTGAAAATTCTGTTCCAAGCAAGCAGTCCCCAGTTCGCAAAATATACAGGATCCTGGTTTGGCGTTGTAAGCGCTATGAGAGATATCTACAAAGAAGATGGAACTCGAGGACTTTTCCGCGGACACTCTGCCACAATACTGCGAATCTTCCCATACGCAGCCATCAAATTTCTGGCATACGAACAAATTCGCTCTGCCATAATACCTTCCCGTACACACGAAACCCCATTTCGACGCTTGATATCTGGATCTATGGCTGGAGTTACAAGTGTCTTTTTCACATATCCTCTAGAAGTGATAAGGGTACGGCTTGCATTTGAAACCAAGCATGATAGCAGGTCGTCTCTTTCTAGGATATGCAAGATAATATACAATGAGGCACCGCCTCCTCATCATTCCGTCAAGGGTGAGCCAGTGATGGTCGCTATACCCGTAAAAACTGTCCAGGCTCTTGCCCCGCGGGCGGGTTTGGCCAACTTCTATAGAGGATTCTCGGCAACCATTATGGGAATGTTGCCTTATGCTGGAGTGTCCTTTCTTACCCATGATACGGCTGGGGATATATTGAGAAGCCCGAAAATTTCTCAATATACGACTTTGCCAAAACCAGAAAATTCGCCGATCGACAAACCTGCTCCATTACGATCATGGGCTGAACTGCTTGCTGGCGGAGTAGCAGGGCTAGTTTCTCAGACCTCGGCATATCCTTTAGAAGTTATTAGAAGAAGGATGCAAGTTGGAGGTGCCGTGGGTGATGGGCACCGTTTGAATATTGGTGAGACAGCACGTACGATTTTCAGAGAAAGAGGCTTCATGGGCTTTTGGATAGGACTTAGCATTGGATATGTTAAAGTGGTACCTTTGGCAGCGGTCAGTTTTTATGTCTACGAGAGAGGGAAGACTTTTCTGGGCATTTAGATGGGAAGCTCTGGAGAGCATTAGCATGGTACGGAGCATTCATATTATTGGCCTTTTGCTGGATGATGAAACAAAATTCCTGGACTGTACATAGCACGAAATTATACATAGTGATGCATTGTCTACTCTGGCATTCTATCTGTATTGTCAAAGTTACGACACATGGCTAAGTATCTACCAAAAGCTTTAGCTTTCGGAAATATTTGATGACGTGAGTGTGCGAAGTAAGGGATCATACTTTTCCCCAAATCAAATGTGCTCAACAAGTAGTCGAGTGGCCGAGCGCGGATCGTCACAATGTGGCTATTCTAGATTATCCATCTGTCGAGAGCTGAGCCATGCATGTAGTTGCATGTATGCTATCTGTCCTTTAACTCTTGGTATAGTTAGAGAAGAGTCAGACCAATCAATTTTCACTCCATGCTTAACATTATGTATTGACATTCCCCTGCTCAGGATGTGAATATTTTCCACTTTACGGTAGCCAAATCAAATCTTGCTTGGCACCCATTGCGGCTTCTTCTTTAATGCAAATGCCTTGTTTGGAAGTTAGCAAAACTTCGGCCTATTTCAATGATAGCTCGGAGGTTCTGTTCTCCCGTAGCTTGCTGTAGATTGGAATTGTAACATACCTGGATTCCAATCTTCGTATTTTCCCCTTCAAAAAGTAACCGATCATACCTCTCAGATGTCCTCTGCGTCGCGCGCTCAACACTCCCACTTTCCCAAGCCTCTCTCAGCCCATGCCTAGTGACAATAATGGAATCCGGGGACATATTCGCGATCTTCAAAGCCAATTCCACCGTCTCTTCAACTACCGATTCTGGGGTCTTGGATACCTTGTTGATCAGGTGAAATCCCAAAGCCTCCTGGGCTGTAAGTCTTCGTCCCGTCAGAGCTATTTCTGAACCGATCTGAAGACCACAGTTCCGTACCACGCGCGGCAACCCTCCAGCTGCAGCATAGATACCCACCGCTGCTTCCGGCAAACCAAAGTGAGCGGTTGGAGATGCTACAACCATATCGCTACCGTGCCCATTAGTAACAACACGTTATGCAAGGACCCGAGCTGGGGCTGGACTTGACTAACCAGTTCAACGAAATCTCAAACCCACCCCCGAGCGCAAAGCCGTTCACAGCAGCTAGAACCGGCTTCAATCCAGTGCGTCTACTGATGCCACAAAACCCCGAAGGAGGATGTCTCCGCGCTGACATCGGCGGCGGGTCGTCCTTGAACATGGCCTGCTCGATCAGATCTTGCCCGGCACAAAATGCCTTTTCCCCAGCGCCGGTAATGATAGCGACGCGGAGGCTCGGCTCGCTGTCAAACCAGCTGAAGATGGCTTCGGCGTCCCAGTGTGCCTGCGTGGGAATGGAGTTCATGGCATGTTCGCGGTTTATGGTCACGAGGAGGACATGTTGTGCTGGGTAGCTCAGGAGAAAAGAAGCACTGGGCGGTGGTGGTTGCGTTGCGAGTTTAGCAGCCATATCTTGAGCTTGATTTGGCGTCACGGTTGATTGTTTTAAAAAGTATTTATCCCCCCAAAACGATATAACGAGACTTGTTTTCAACCAGGCTTATTGTATGGAACTTGTAGCTCCTCTTTATGTCATATGGAGTCAACTGAACTGAATCTCACGGCCAGATTCAGGGGTGCTCCCCCGCTACCCCAGTTTCTGTAAACTAACCGAGGTCCGTATATTTTTTATTACAAAGGCTAAGATCTTTATTTAGGTATCAAGTTTTCAATATGAATGTCACAGACATCTACAAATAATCATTTTTAGTCTCGTAAACGGGGGTTATTATTCACTAACCGCTCTCGTAAGTTATTGAAGTTTTTTTTAAGCAACATTCCTGGAGGCTTTCTTTTTGGAATGGACTCTCATGTGAGAAGCTTAGGTCAATGGAATGATTCGCATTATTGAGAAAATAAATTAGTTAGCTTCTGCTCCTTAAAATGAAACGTGCAGATGGAGGAGGCACAGCGGAAACTTTTTTGTCTTAAAGGATCAGCAAACAGATGGGACGAACAGAACGCACGTGGTCATAATTTTTCGAGTAGTATTGATATATTTTGTGCTAGGAGAATATCTACTACTCAGTGGTAACGATTGCTGACTTGATACCTTTGACAAGCCAGCAATCCGAGTTGTCCATTATTGATCGGCGTGTGAAGCTATCCGCGGTGGTCTAAGTCTTTCTACCATGTGGAGCTTGAATAAGTGGTATACAAATGAGAGTAAAAACAGTAGCAGCCTGCTACTCACGTAAAGGAATGCAAGGAGAAATCCAGCTAGAACACCAACCAGGAAAGACAAAACATCGCTCTTCAACACTCAGCCGATTGGCTTTACTTTCTTCTTTTTCTTTTTGTCCCCGCCCTTCTGAAAGTCCCGCCAGCTTCCGATGCGCTGTTCTCTAGTACTTTCCCAATCTTGTTCGTGCTCTCTCTTTCGCTTTCTCTGATCAAGTTCCTCGTCCGCTTTCTTCTGCTCCCTGCCCTCCTCTTGCATTTGCGCTTTTACCTGTCTTCTGCGCCTATGCTCATTGTCAATAAGTACCAGCTTCGTCTTCTCCCGCCAGTCCTTGGCAAACTGCTCCGTCTTCAGCTCTTCGCTGTCAACGGTCCATTTGTTCTCGCGGATCAAGAGCATGCGCGCGTCAGCGATGGCTTCATCGAGTCGCTCGCGATGCTTCTCGTCCATAAGCTCATTCTGTGCTTTTTTGAGCCGATCAAAGGCATCGGGTGCCGAAGGGTTCTTGGTCTTATCGGGGTGAATTAGGAGGGATTTGGTGCGGTAGCATTTTTTTATATCGGATTCTGGCACACCAGGTTGGAGATCAAGGACGGCATATCTATCATCATGTTAATGCTGGCTACCAAGGGAGAAAGCAGACCAACTTACGCATCTAGACGGAAGGCTCGCAGGATACGCTGAATCTCTTCGTCCTATGAAGACAAGGTGTTAGCAGGGGACGGTAAGGGCAGGAAAGCGAGAGGTAGGTACCTTCTTGAACTCTTTCTCTTCGGATTCTAGTGCGTCCAGCGCGTCGGTATCATCGTCAGCTTTCTCGGGCTTGATAGTCATGGCTCACCAATTGCTGGAAGATTGAATCTCTCGTTGCCTATGTAAAAAGTTGGTTTCGTTTGGGGTTTGCTGCAGTCAGGTACGCAGGTTACCCGTTCCTTATCGTTGTTATCAGATATGATCACGTGAAATTTACCTGGCTGACCAAGGTAGGTAGATTAGCAGAGTGACTGCACTACCCGTACGGGTATTCTCGATACTTGATGACGAATGAGATCATCTCATAACTTTTCACTCTAATCGATATAAGCTCCATAATACTTTAAATTGGTTGCGCAAATTAGATCTTATATCTACACTAATACTCTCAACATAGGCGACAAGACTTATTTAGTCAGGATATAATCCAGATTCTATCATACAAATACTTTATGCAAATAAGTGCCACCCAGAGACTGCCACCTAGAGTAGGTTGGCAGGTCGGTCCTTCAAAGCATTTCCAGCCTTGATAAATAAAGCGAAAATATGACCGATTCCCGTCAAGAAAACCACACTCCGAATATTAGCGGCGGTCTGAGAAGTATTGGTGATATAGATCCAGTTGTATGCGATCCGGCTGGCAAGATACCCGCCACACAACTTGTTCAGAGTTGAAGCTGGGAGCCCAGCCAGGTTTGCTGCAACAACACCAGAAGCAAAGAGCGCCAAATTCTCGAAGCCATTTGACTGCGCGCCCTCGGCACGAACGATACGTTCCTTCGTCTACCTTGACCGTTAGCGAGGATGCTTTTTGCTAGAGTTCAGGTGATGCAGGTGTAACCTACGGCTTTATCTACGGCCTGGTCTTGCTCCAGGATCTTTGTGTAGGTGCGAGGAGACCGGTTATCGAAGGAGGTAGAGAGCGATGCTGCGTATGCATGGGGCAGAAATGAAATCACCCAAGCAGCTGGGATCTGATGGTATGGTTAGTGACATGGGATGTTTTGGGTTTGGCTACGTATGGGAGCTCCTACAGCATAGAGAGATAAGTTCGACATGATTATTGTTCGTCTTATTAAATTGCTGAATATGGTATTTCGAGCAAGAAGCGTTGGAGGGTTTGGGAATACCAACAGCCATATATTTACCGAGGTATGTATGACGAGGTGGTGCTTGTTAGCGTTTAGACAGGAAGATGAGCTCCACTCGAAGCGCTCCCAAAACCTTCTGTTAGTGACTGCCACCATCGCGGACAAGCACTTCCGAACAATGTCGACATCATTGCTGCGGGCTACAGAATACTGTAGCTGCCCGGTGGTTGTGTGTGTGTGTATGTGAGCAGATGAAGGTGGTTCAGTTCACGTGAGTGGAGATTTTGCAGACTGAGAAATACATGTTTAAATGCGGCAAATCATTTCAAAGAGCACGATAGCGAGGGACGGTATTGCACTCTGGTACTGTACAGTATGATGATACTCCATACATCACCGCAATCGTGCCTGTTGTCTGGACGGTGCGACCCAAGCCGGTTGGATTCATGTTGCGGTTCTTCTCTTGCGTGTATCGCGGGTATCGCGTGGTGATATTGATGTGCACCCGTAGAGTTGCCGCGCCTCAAAGTGTGGCTGGGGCACCGGCGTCCCTGGCGAGTGGGATGTGGTCTGGTGGTGGAGTGTAGTGAAGTATGGTGAAGTATGGTGAAGTGTGGTGACGGTGATGTTGATGATGGTGGTGGTGGTGTATATGAGGATCTGCTGTTGACGCTCTTGGTGGAGCTGGATGCAGGTTGAGCGATGCAGATCCAATCGGGGCAGATCGTGCCTGGACCGTGGCGCCCCCGCAATCGCCAAATTGCCTTTGGTTCAGGGTTGATGAATTTAAGATTGCGGGTACAGCCTGTCGGGCGGGTTGGGTTCAGGGGGGGATACTGTATATTGTATATTGTATATTGTAATGTTGTACTGTACATTGTATACTGTACAAAGGGGGACGACGGTAATCACAAGTAAATGTACATCCATACAGGCAAGGACGGTAAGAACAGACTCCAGTACTATAGGACTTACAGGGACTACCGGGGCTCCAGAAACTACCAAGACTACAGAGACGATAGTACTAAACCACCATTCGGGACGGGGTGCAGAGCTGGTACCGTGTGTACCATGTGTTGCCAGTGGGGGGAGGGGATTTTACTAGCACTGTCAGTATTTTCCTAGTATTTGCACTAGTATGTGGACTTGCATTTTACGGTTACTAGGTGGTTACCGTGCAATTACCGTGCATTGCCCTTGTGGTTACGGTAAGTCCTAGTATCGCACTGTACTGTACTTGTAGTATTGCACTACACGACACTACAACTCCACTACCACTACCACTACCACTACCACTACCACTACCACTATAGCATGCCAATGCCAATGCTGTCAAGTCACTGGAAGCCCTGTAATTAAGTAGCGAGATGAGCCGGTCGGGCTTTGCGCTGGCCAATCCAGACGGTAAATCCATTGTCGCATAGATGTTTCTTCGGACCACGCTAATTAAAAAAACACAGAAAAGCCCCCTGGTTGGGTTGGAAGAAAAGAGATCGCGGCACAGCGGACAGACGCTGGTGTTGTTTGTGGGAAGGGAATGCTGCACCCCACCCATCAACCCCCCCCGGTAGCCGCTTGCAATTTACTTGCAATTTGGTTTCAGGACCGGGGCTTTTGCAACAAATACCATCCCTATCCCCTTCTTCGACCTCTTCGTCCCCTTCCACTCCTGTTTGCCCATCAGACATCCTACACACGCCGGCCTCGTACAAAAGGTCTACCGTACGGTGAAGCTATTTACACGTCGTCGCCCACACACTTTTATATTCCCCAAGATACCCCGTATTTACCAATCGTTTCAAAATGGTGCACATTGCTGCTTTCGCGACGGTGTTGGCCGTGGCCGCCGTGGGCGTGCTCGCAAAGGACAAGGCCGTCACCACAGACATCTTTCTCGTCGGTTTCGATTCGCAAAAGATTGTAGGCTCGGTCATTGCGTCGGTATGTTTGGGCTGATCAATTGCAAGAGTCGCAACGTGCTAACCCGTCGCAGGATGCCAGCGCAACCACCTTTTCGCTCGCGTGCGCCGAGACCAAGAACTGCGACCTGCCCACCTCGTTCGTCTTCACCCAAGGCCCCTCGACCATGCACTACATTTACTCCCACCTGCCGACCGCGTCCGACGATCCTGCGAGAACAGTCGAGGTCGGATGTGTTATCACGGCATCGGACCACGGAGAGTGTAGTAAGTCGCTGGCCGGTGCTCTAGGTACCATTACCTCGACCGCAGCCAGCGCAACGACAACCTTCACCGATGGCGGCAAGGCCCTCGCAGCTGCCAACCAGGTGGTCACCGTTACAGCAGGCAACTTGGTCCTCCCAAGCTCGACCGTGTCGACTACCAAAGTCCCTTCTTCCACGTCATCCGTCACCAAATCAACATCGACACCGTCGAGCACCGCCAAACCATCGGTGACTTCCACGTCCACTACGGACGCACAGTTCTTCGAGGCGACAAAATCCATTGCGGTTGGCACGAGCAGCTCATCGGCAGGCGCGATGCCAATGATCACCGGAAATGCGCGCTTTGTGATCGGAGGAGCTGCGGCGGCCATCGCACTCGCGGCGTTGTAGGAGACGAATTGGTTGGAGGTAGCCTGCGATGTGTATTCAATGATTCAGACGAGAGCATGTTTATTTTATGTATATTTAATTGGCTAGCCAGGTGTACATAATTTATAATGCCTTAGTTAATGGTTTGGTCAGCCAAAACATTTTTTGATTTCTACTCTTATGTTCCCCTTTGGTCCGATGTGAAAAGGTGTTGGTTGTGAACGTGCCATACTTCCGCCTGTACTTAGCATACTGCAGAAGATTCGAACCCAGACACACCTTTGTCTGTGTAATGAGACGAAAGCTAGATTTCCACCGGCACCTACTGATTATGCAAATACAATTTCATATTCACGTAAACATGTCAAGCAAAGAAACGAGCGACTAATGCTATGCGACAGTAGTATTGTCTTACCACGATTCAACCATCCCAAAATATCCCTCCTAGAGAAACCCTGGGGTAAGCAGGTGTATTCTTATCTTGTGTTGGAATTTGATTGTTCTATATTAAGCTTACCCGTTCTTTCGTGCAGTGGTTATTTGGGGACGGCTTGGTTGTCGCAAATAGAGTAGCCTTCTAAAAATTCCCTTTTTTAATATTTTTTCACCACCAGGAAAAAAAAAAGAAAGCCAAGCGACGGACCTGTATGTAATTCTCTAGCACTTTGGCTAGCACGGCGTTAATTCTCCTGTTCAACGGCGTCTGCCATCCTAGCCCCACGGTAGTTACCTCCACATGAACAAGGCGAGCGCTTCTCTCACCCTCTAGATTTGTGTAAAGATCCAATCCCCTACTTCTACCAAGGAAACTAGGCAAAATCTACCTGGTGACGGCGGAAAATGGATCCCCGAAAACATATGATAATTGGTGGTGACAGGTGTCGACCTCGTCTTGGTAAGTCATCTAGACGATTCATGTAGCTTCTTATTACATCTATAAAATCAAGCCTACTCCGGTCTCGGAACTTTTTACAAAGGTCCTAGTTGTTGGTAGTATTTACCGTTTGTGACGCTAGTTTCGTCGACTTTCTCATTGGTATCCTTGAAATCTTTAATGCCTCTGCTAGGCTAGTATCTTGAAGTGTGTGACACATATGGAGTCACTAAAGCTATGCCTCTTTGTTTGAGTTTTGTCAATTGATTAATGTACGTGGTGACTAGGCCGAAGAGCCATCGATTTACGTGTCTGAAAGGAATGCCGTCACCTTATATTACTTCTTCAAGCAAAGTGCACAATCCCGTAATGGCGAAGACCTTTAAAATTGGTCATGAATATGTCAACTTGCTCTAGGCTGGCTAACTCTGATGTACAATCATCGACGATCATGACAGAGATATACTAAGTCCCGTCAGACGTTGAGACAATCTATTGACCTAGCATCCAATATGCGGTGACTACAACTACACACTTAGCTACCATGACGAAGATCCAAAAGCCGTTCGTAGGGCCAAACTGACGTGCTGCGCGAGAAAGCCCTGTTGCTGATATTGAAGTTGACAGATATCAAGTTGCAGGTAGGGTATATATTTTTGGGGAGAGGAGTATTGTATACATAATATCAGAAAAGCAGCACTAACAAAAACCCAGACATGTAGAATAGCCTTTTGGAAAAGTGCAACGGATTCAGAAAAATTCTTTACCTCCTATCACAAATACTGAATTGACCATGAGCTTGAAATGTAGGAGAGGACGTCTTCCTGCTTGGTGAGAATCTTTGCGGGAAATCCGACTGGGATAGTGACAAAATAACCATACAATTAGAGATCAGATCCGAAGTCTTCTTCAAGCTTCAATTGATCTATTCATGATAGTTGAATGCTTGCTTTTTGGTGTTGCATTGTTGCATTTCACTTTTGATACAATACAGAGAAAGGGGGTCGGCTTTTGGCAAGCGAGAGACTAAACGCCGAAGATTTCGACCTTTCACTCACGCTCATGAACTATATTTATCAAAAATGCACGGTTCAAGAGGTTGACCATGATCACTTTCATGCTCCTTGCACATATGATTTTCAACCCTGGATCTGGGATAATTTCAGCGACGGGCTTTGGCGGCAACTTCCCCTCCTCACGGTTGTACCTACCCCACCTCCAGTGATATACCCCACCTCCCAAGGAAGACAAAAGTGGTGGTGGCACATTGAGAGTATACTATTTTATACTCTTGTTGTAAGTACGAAATTTCTTATTTCGCGAGTCTTTAAAATGACAAAGCGGCAAAAATGTAGCTTACACAATATTCAAGAGCAAAGAAGTTTAACAAAAGCGAGCTATAGGTAAACCTTCAACACAGAAACAATGGTAAACAGTGCCAATATCATCATCCACTTACCCACCCTCTCACCACACACTATTGGAGAGCTAAAAGCTTGGAGCTAAGAGCTCCCTCTCAAATCAGCCTGAATACCTTACCCTTGGGTAGCCGTCATATTGTAGAAATATAAAGAATATAATAAGTATGAGCTCTTTCTCCTTCGCACATTTATATAATCTGTTTAGCTGATCTGACTATCTACACTTACTTCTGGTATTTTCTTCCTGCAGAAAGAACTATAAATCTGTGTAGCTGCGACTATTGTTTGCTTCATACCATAAACCCATCTCATTTTCTAGTTCGATGCAACATGTCTAACGGATTTCTCCGTATTCAGGACGACAAGGTGGTAGATGGAAATGGCGAACACGTTCTTCTGCGTGGAGCTGGTCTCGGCGGCTGGATGAACATGGAGAACTTCATAACGGGCTACCCAGGCCATGAAACTCAGCACCGCGCCGCAATGTTGAAGGTTCTGGGAAAGGAGAAATCAGACTTCTTCTTTGACAAGTTTCTCGAGTACTTCTTTACCGAGGCGGACGCCAAGTTTTTTGCAAGTCGAGGACTGAATTGTATCCGATTACCGTTCAACTACCGGCATTTTGAGGATGATATGAATCCGAGGGTACTGAAAGAAAGCGGATTCAAACATCTGGATCGCGTTGTTGAACTCGTGAGTTTTGATCTTTCCTGGTTTACCCACCTTATTAACAACGGACAGTGTGCGAAAGAGAACATATACACAATTCTGGATATGCATACCGTGCCTGGTGGACAAAATCCAGATTGGCATTCTGACAATGTCTCTAACTACGCAGCTTTCTGGGATTTCAAAGACCATCAAGACCGCACCATTTGGCTCTGGGAGGAAATAGCAAAGCACTACAAAGACAATCAATGGGTAGCAGGATTCAATCCTATAAATGAGCCTTGTGACCCAGAACACTATCGCCTTCCAGCTTTTTATAACCGACTCGAACCTGCAATTCGAAAGATTGACCCCCACCACATTCTTTGGTTGGATGGAAACACATTTGCTATGGAGTGGGAACAGTTTGAAAACATCCTACCTAATTGTGTTTATGCATTACATGATTATACTATGATGGGATTTCCAACTGGAGAACGTTACAAAGGAACCTCGGAGCAGAAAATCAAATTGGAGCGTCAGTTTGTGAGGAAAGCACTTTTCCAACACACCCACAAGCTCCCTTCATGGAATGGAGAATTTGGGCCTGTCTATGCTGATCCCCGCATGGACAACAATGCGGAGGAAATCAATCAAGAACGTTATAACTTACTAGGTGCTCAGTTAGAAATCTACGACAAGTACCAAATCCCTTGGACAATCTGGCTATACAAAGATATCGGCGTGCAAGGCATGGTCTACACTGATCCTGATGGCTTCTGGAACAAGACGATCCAGCCTTTCATAGAGAAGAAGCGTAGATTGCAACTCGATGCCTGGGGAAAGTATCCAAGCAAGGAAGCCGAAGATGCGATCAACCCGCTGGTGAAATGGATCGATAGCGTCTGTCCTCAAGCCAAGGAAACCTATCCCAAACCTTGGGCTACAGAGCGACATATTGTTCGAGCAACCTTGCAAACTTTCTTGGCTCAAGCACACGCTCTTGAATTTGCAAACTTGTTCGAAGACTTTACCTTGGAGCAGCTGGATGAAGCGGCGAAGAGCTTTAGGTTTGACAAATGTCTGCAGAGGGATGGGTTGAACAAGATACTCACCGAGCATGCGGAACTCAGCAAACAGGCATTGGCAAATGGGCCATCTGGGGAGAGACTGGCTGCTGCTGATAGCTTTGACATTGTGGGAGCTGCTAGCGAGCAACTTCCTTGAGATCTATAATGAGCTAGCTGTAGTTATATACGAATCTGATTTTGAGCTTCAAGACTTCTCTGTTTGTTTTTCATGGATTAATACTCACATTCCACCAAACTGCCATTCATTCTCCCCGAAGGGATATCTTAGTCTTGATCATTCCTTTAGCGTGTGGTGATGTATCGTGCAGATCCAAAGCATCGTACTTCTCGTATTGATCTCAGAAATAAACAGTACGCCCTATGCTAGCTTGTCCTTTTCTTCTGCTCCTTCTATTGAGGCTCCCCAATCTTTAGGTCAGCAGTTGCCATTTTACCTAAGCTCAATTTATATTGTGCTCAATTTATATTGTACACTAAAGCCAGTATGATTTTTCTGGTTTGTAGAGTTTGTTATATAGCTGGTGACGTTGAATTTGTATTTGGAGTTTGTATTATATGAAGATAGGAGATGACTTGCCGGTTTGAGCTACTGTAACACATCAAAGGGTTATTCGAGCTTTTAGAAGTACACATAATATGCAGCAGCACATTACAGAAATTCCAAATCCCGATCCCTCGAAAGTGAGGACACCCGATCTATCTGGTGACCGAATGGTAACGCTGGTAGATGCGAACTACACAAGCTGAAAATAGGCCTTTTAATACATATGACTACCTCTTTTACACGGCAGCATTCAGTAGATCGGATGAAACTTTATACTTCTCTGTCTTTGCCGGCTATAGTTTTAACACGACGTGAGAATTTTGTCAAGGAGAACGACGGTATTAGCGAGTGATTTGAGCGTTCAATTTAATACCCAGATATTTGTTACCATATAATCTGAATCGATATACGAACTTTTGTGCATTGACGATAGGTTAAAAGCTTTGACTCAGCTCAAGCTAACAATAATAACACAAAAAGCCCTAGAAGTGAAGCAATAACAAAATAGATCTAGAACAACAATTGGCCAAACAAGCTTTACTTGTCTCAGTAATGAGTTTGAGAAATGCCATAGAACCTTCAGCAAATCATCATCAACTTGCTCAACTTAATTTCTATTCCATATTCGAAATTAGTGGTGATGGTATTAATTGATCATACATTTTTAAGGACTCAGTCGATCTATCTTCCATTGCCCACCCTCTCCCTCAACCTTCGTGTACTGGAATCGATCATGTAGCCTACTGTCCCTTCCCTGCCAAAACTCCACCATCTCTGGTTTAATTCTGAGTCCACCCCAGAACTCGGGCACCGGTATGTTCTCCTGCCCCTCGAACTTGTCCTCTACATTCTTCACCCAACCTTCCAGCTGTTCTCTCCCCTCCAAAACCTGGCTTTGCTTGCTAGCCCACGCACCTATCCTTGAGCCCCTTATTCTGGTATCGAAATATATTTGACTCTCTTCAGGTGTCAATCTTTCTGTAATGCCCTCAACACGAACCTGTCGTTCTAGTTCTCGCCACCAGAAAGTAAGGGACGCCCATTTATTACTCTCCAGGTCTTTGCTTTTCTTCGAGGTACCAAAATTGCTGTATATTACGAAACCTTTGTCATCCAGCTCCTTCAGGTAGACCATTCGCGCGCTGACTCTGCCAGAAGGCAATGAAGCGGTGGAGAAGCAGACGGTTTCCGGCTGATGGACATGGTTGGATCTATGCAGTCTGTCAGCGGTAGTTTGACATGGAGAAGTTGGTAGCGAACTGGGCATGGGAGAACCAGTCCTGGAACTGCTTGAATGGGCTAGGCCCCAGTTGCTCCCTCTCAAGTGACCCCTTCTTGTACTGTTCAGCTTGTGAGTTGGTTTTGTCGTTTGCAGGTGCAACTGGAGGTTGGTGAGTCTATATAGTGGGGTAATTGGAGGGGTACAAATACATATTAACTTGGATGTGTTCTGGGGTGGATGAAGAGCCATTTTATAGAGGCTTGAGCGGAAAAGATAATTATATGTACGTTGCATGTATTTGATCTATACCTCTGCTTGAACCGAGCTGAAGTCTACATAAGTTGTCACATAGCTACATCGGATCATCTACTAGATTCTGTGGATATCGTACGGTACTGTATCCGCTAGTGCCCGCTCCTTTCCGACTCGTGATGAAGCCTATGTAAACAATTAAATGGAACGAGTATACAAAAGCAGATATCTTGTGGATGGGGTTGCAAAGACAAACAACTTTGCAAAGGACCACGGGGACAAGCCAAGGCACTACCTAGAATTCATCTTTATTTGAGACATACAGGTATCTATATTGTACAAGTCCAGAGCATTATTCAAAGCTTGGTGCTAGCGTTATCAAGCTAAACCTCAATTCTCCACCACCATTCTCGGCTTCTCTTGCCAGGAACTTTCTTGGCCCCAGTTCCAATGCTTTCTGACTCAAGACATCTTCATCTGCTGCCAGCTGTCCTCTGTTCAGAGGTCCTTTTCTCCGCCCGTCTAACTCCCACAATTGGTCTTTCTCGTCCTTCACAAAGCAAACGAAATGTAAGTCTATATCATCCGTTGCATCCGGCGCATGACTTTGGCCTTCTGAAGCAGCACCTGAGTGCGCCTTTTCTAATGCTTGCGAATGGTATAAAACATCTGCGCGCTGTAAGGGAGGGAGGGGTATAGCTTCTTTTAATAGTCTGTCAAGGTCCGAATCCAATTCTACAAAAATTTAGTAAGTATATTCCTAGCAGTCCATACGGCAACATACCAACAAGATTCCTCGAGCTTCCGTTGCTAACAGCATGTAATATACCTATCAACCCGCATGCATTCCTGATCGTTTGTTTATACCAAATGACTGGCTCATCGGCACCCTTTCCTTCATACACTTCTTTGTCTGCATCTTCCTGCATCCGGAATGTTTCATACGATTTGGATACTGGGAAGACAAGTAGTAAAGCGTTGGCGGGCCGGGGAACGAAGGAGAGCATCTCAGGGTCATCAATACTCCAAACATCGTGGAAGGCGAGGGTCGGAGAAAGGCCAAGCTTGTGGACCAAAGAGGTCATAACCTCAGGGTTGTTCTCTATATTCCAAATCAGCGGTGTCACAATAGTCTATGGTTTAAGACCTACCAAGAGGTACGAATGCTTTCCGCCCTTTAGGAACATCAGGATTGTCCACAGTATCTGCCATGCTAGGCGAGGTAGGGTGGGTAGATGTTGTGTATATCTTGAGTATCTGTAAAGGGCCCGGATATAGTACAGTTGGGGTCCGATGTGGCAGTGAATGGTCGGTTGATGCAGAATCCAGCGATGAAGCTTGGATAGCAAGGCAGCACTATGACGAGACGCCACGCAAATCGGAAAGGCCCGCGGCCGTCTCCCCACAAGTAAAGACCCCGCGAGCGCGGCCCGCAAAGTCCGCTTCCGACCCGAGGCAGGTTAAATAATAACGATCTAACTCTGGTACTGGATCGATACCTATTGCCAAATATTGTTTTCAAAACCTTCTTCATGTGTATAGTATTTGACTTCTTGGTGATTTAGACATTTCCCGCTGATGATAAAGTCATCCCTATGTATCTCTGAGTTCGTATTATGACAGCTAGTTAATTATTGCTGTTTTTTCGTTGTGATCCTCGTCAATGCAAGTGTTATATATAATGCTAAAGTTAGAGTCCGACAATAACTTAGTGTTAATTAGTATGCCTCGACCTCGTTGCGTTTATTAAAGTGCCAAAATTTCAGCCATTGAACTTCTTCGTTCAAGTACGCTGCTTCTATTTTGGTACGATAAAAGAGCTGCTTACATATGCCTGCTTAGGAGTTTTGTTCCTTACCAAACTATGATTATATGATCACTGCATAAATGTCAGTATAGGCTATGTTATTAGATGGTTCATCCAATTGAGATAGTCATACTGCTCGCTTCAGTCCGCCTATGGTAGTTTGTGTTTCCGTGGCTTTGGACTTAGATATTGAACATGCAAGATGTGTTTCCTCGCTGATGTTTGAGGAGATTTCCTTATTGCTTTTCAATACTTGAAGCCTATCAAGCCAGTCCTCATTTCGAGGAACATACTATGTCTCTAGACTCGGGTGTACGGAAGAAACGGATGAATGTGTGTCTCCGCTTTTCAAATACATCTAGATGCCTACACTTACATACTATCTACATTTTGCAGATGAAGAGATTAATCGCGGCGTCTTTGCTGCATCGTGAGCCGTATTCCACTGGCTTCATTCCGTGCTCGCTGCGATACGCTCCATACGAGATTGTCGATGGGTGTTCCAGAGGATCAGATTGGTAACGTAGACGACCAACTCAGCGCCTCTTAATATGAGCTGAGCTCACTCTTCAATTTGAAGGTATTTCCAGTTCTGTACAACTTTCAAATAACTTTCTTTATAAGGGCGGTTTCTGGCACATTATCAATCTTGAAATTCTTTCATTGAAACTTATCAGTTTATCGAAACTACTGTCCATCTACAACCTTCGATACTATGCTCTTTTCTACAGTTTCACTGGTTGCTAGTCTGGTTAGCTATGTCTTAGCTGTAAGTGATTATCCATCCATCAAAAGGTTATTGTACTAACAACGGTCAGAGCCCTCAGATAGTCATTACCCGTACGAACACCCAAATAGTTGTTGTAACCCCCAAACCCAGCGTAACCTCCACGGTTTTTGTGACGGTATGTAAGGTCTTCCTATTGTTGATTTTGACGGACTAGATCTGGATTTATGTTAGATTCTCAAAGGCTCAAACACATATTGATGGTTTCTAGGTGACCAAGACAAGTACATTGACTTCGACCAGCAAGAAACCCACATCCACGAGTAAGAGTTCCACTGGTGGTGTTGTCACAGTCACACAAACAATCACAGTTAAGCCGACAACAACAAGCAAGCCTTTAACGACTTCATCAATCCCATGCCCGGCACCATTATATTACCAGTGTGGAGGTGACAACTGGGACGGCTGCAAGAAATGTCGTGATAAAACAGCAACCTGCTATTCGCAAAACCGTGAGTCTCTACAGATAATATAAGCAGGAGTTTTGGACTGACAACACCGTGCAGCGTGGTATTGGCAGTGCATTGATAGGACCTCAGTGCCGGAGCCCACGGAAGAAGCCAAGGCTTGAGACAGATAACATTGTCTGCTCGGTCTCCCGTTATTGATTGTTCTTTATATTAGGTCTTTTGGTTATGAGAACTTTGATGCGCTGCATTTATTAAGGCTATACTTTAAGCTGCTTAAGGAAAGCAGGTTCATTTCTACGTCGCTCATTTTTCTCGTCTATGAACGTTACATGTCGAGAACCCATAACTTTGTTTTTTGTATCCACTCCTTCATATTGTAGCCAGTAGCCAATACAAAGGCATTTGTATCCAAATCGTCAACTCCTCATGGCCGCCACGTGTGGTCAAGTGCGGGTAAATCCAATAGTATGACATGCATATGATATCCAAGTTGCCGGTTTACATGATCTTGTACTTAATTTCCTGTATTCTGGGGATCCAATTGAACATGAGAATCAATGGCCTTTGGCTAAAACACACACCCGATCGCCCCGGGAAATTAACCAGGCCACGTACCTACCTCTCCGCACTCCGTCTTTTTCTAGAAGAGTTAAAACCATTTTCACCGTAATACCTTCTGAGAGAATTTCTAGATTTACAAAAAATCCAATGGCTATCAAGTTACTGCTGGTGCTTATAGCACAGGCTGCAATTTTGTCTGCGCAGCGATGTCCTTACCAATTCGAGGGTCGAGTTCCGAAGGGGTCAACGCCAGCTACCTTTGATACGTCAGCTAGTAACTACAACACAGATTACATTCGGGGAGCAGGTGAGCATTGCCTAGCATTCTATAGACTGTTTTATTTATTTACATCTTCAAAAGGTCTATCGTGGAGTCAAATCATCCAGCTCCCAACACTTCCCACCTCATTGGTAACTCCCCTCCCCTGTCCGCCGCTGCACGTCCTCTACAAATTCTAATCCTCAAAAAGTTCGACAAAAACATTAGCACCGCAGTTGGTATCACCATTTCCGATGCCTCAATTTTTCAATCCCAAACAGGCTTTCGTCGCGCTGAGCTCCTTCCAAAGTCCAACAGCGGTTCGGATCCGTCAACCACTGGAATCAAAACCTTACATTTCTCACTCATGCGTGATTCGGCCCGGCCGTTGAACTACAGTCATGAATACCAGCTCGTTTTCCTCGAGACTGCTGATTACAGTACGAATCAATTTGCGTTGAAGACAGGAAAGATTATAGGGGCCAATGCGGCGGATGGTGAACGGCTAATTGTGCAAAGTAACGTGAGAAACCCGACAACTTTGCATGAGACGGCATTCACAAGGGATGTATGGCACAATTATGCTCTCACGCTGAACTTTGATGAGAAGTAAGTTTCGTAGAAGCTAGCTGCTAGCAGATTGTGTGTATGCTAAACTACGAAACAGCAAAATCCAGGTATTCTATTCTCAAGGCGTGTCGGACCTCTTGGCAGTTTCCCCCATTACTGCAAATGATAACAGTGGGAGAGGACAATTTCACTTTGGTCTGTTGAAGAAGCCAACTGGCGAGGGCTTGACAGATATCACGAAGCAGGGTTTTCAGGAAAAAGGTATCAGCGAGGGAATTGTTTATGGAGGTATATATGAGGAGAACTCGGCAAATGGTTGCATCTCTCTTGGGATTAAATAGAGTGGCTGATCGACTGATCGTCATTCAACTCAAACTGCAGCTGTTGTAGCATTTAGATCTGGTAGATCTTTTGTCATGATTGTGCATCTGTAAATACTTTCCAATACTGTAAATGATCTGTACATATCAACAAATTTTTGGCATGGTATTGCAAACGCCTATATAAAATCAATGTCTATAAGTGAGATAAAACTGCCCCCCCCCCCTCATCCTTCTGCTCAAAGAAAACTAACCTCCCAAGTTTTGTTCAATAGGTAATCATCAACCACCTATACCATAACACTTAGAGTTACCTCTTGTTAAAGCTTACCTATCTTCCCGAATTTCGTTCAAAAACTCCCCAACGCAGTGACTATTCCTATTAGATTCAAACCATACCAAGGAAATTGATTACTCTTCCCAGCTGTTCTAGGAAATCTCTTGACTATTTTGAGGCCATCATAGACATATCTTCATAAATAATTCGATCTGAGATTTTGATTAGTGTTGATTATAGGAAATTTTGTCTACTTACCATACTTGGCGCCTAATCTGGCATTTCAAAATTTCTCTTAAGATATTCAGTGAGTGCAGCTAGCCTCTGAACTTTGGGGCTTAGTATCTTTTGTGGTTGCTGTGGTAAACTAAATCCATCACGACAATCTGGCTCTGGATCCCCTTTTTGAGCTCCGTATCTCTCAAAAGAAACCCCGAGGCAACTGACTCAGAATTTTATTCTGTACTAATCTTGTCAATATCCCACAAATACTGAAACTTTCGGTAGCGGTCACTGATTTCTTGAACCATCTCCTCAATCTCGGCAATAACGGGATGATCATTTCCCTTGACATTTCTAATGCGTTCTATGAGATCTCCATAGACTTTTAGCGCTCGCTCGTAGTGGCCTTGCTGCTCATAGCACTCACACAGAGCCTCGCACACCATGACCGTACATTCGTCGGCTGGATCCCAGTCCTCGAGTCGTATACGCATGCAATCCTTGAGCACCTTGCTAGATTCCTGAAGATGGCCGCTCCTCTGTAGGGTCTTTGCAAATTCATACATACTATCCAAAGTGCCCACATGCCGTTCCCCTAAGTATTTCGATCTCAGCTGCAAAGTCTCTCCTAGTAACCTTTCACTCTCATCAATTTTACCTTGCTCTCGAAAAGTCATCCCTAATTCATTTGCAAAATTCAAAGTGCTTGGGTGTTCCTCCCCAAGGAACGCGCGGAGCCGATCAAGAACAGATTGTGCTAGCTTTGCGCTTTCTTCGTACTTCCTCGTCTGTCGAAGAACTCGTACAAGGTCCGCCACAGGAACTATGTTCCGTATTATGTATTTTTCGACTACACGATTCTGTCCATTAATTGGTTCTGTTCCAGGCTCTGCTTGTCGGTGAATCTGGAGAGATATGCGCAGCAGGTGCTCAGCTACTTCAGCCTCTTGTCCCCGAGCTACCTGATCCTTGGACCTCTGATTTGAGTGCAAAATGGAAGCACTCATTCTCTCCATGATTTTCAAAGTCATAGGATGCTTGGGACCCCGGCTTGACAATCCTATTTGAAGTTGTTGCCTCCAGACTTTATTTGCTTCAACATTATGACCTGCAACACCTAAAAGTAAGGCTAACGTGTATAATGTTTCCAAAACCAAAACAGACTCCGTTGAAGCGTTTTGGAGCACTATTGGATATATTTTGTGATGGATGTCCGCGGCCTCCGTCCATTTACCAAGATTGAATAAACCCTTTATGACTTGGATGGAAGCTGCAAGTGACCTCAGCGATCCTGGCCCATAGATTCGATCTCTAGCGGCTACAACTTCTTTCCAGCAACTGACTGCTCCTTCGTATTTACCTAAGTCAAAATAAGTCCCACCCAAACGTTCTTTGAGATCGACGATTTTGGAACCATCATCGGAGAAATTTCTCTCAAGTTTGATTACTTTTGTGAAATAGTCTGCTTGTGCTTGCAAAAACTTATTATTGTGGGTGGCGACGCTGACATTAATCACATATTGCGGATTCTTTGTCGCTGCGGAGAAATCGTAATATAATTCTTTGGCAGATGGAAACGGGTACAGTTCATTGAAGGGGCTTGGGAGAGTCATGCTGGCGCTGGGTACAATCTGGTATGGTTTTTGAGACCCTCCATGTGACATTGCTGCTAGCTCCGATCCAGAGATATACTGTTCTGGACTTGATGTTCCAAATCCGTCAGATACGTCAGACAAATCTAGGGGATCGATCTCAGATGAATATTGTAACGAAAGCGCGGCAAAAAGTCTAGAAAGCTTCGGACTGCCGGGCACATCAAATGACGACCATGGCCAGGAATCTACAATAGACCCAGAGTCGCAATTGGCGTCGCCAGTAGTTGTATGACAGTCCAAGTTCTGTTCTGGAAAGTCAATATATCTTGAGTACAAGGGTAGATCCCCCCACGTAGAACTCCGAGTAACCGAAGGCTCGGCTTCACTATGGACTGTTTGTCAAGTTCCTTAGCAACTAGCAAGCCCCTGAGTGGAATATACAATAAATAAAGCATACCTATCTTAGTCTCTCGCTCAGTCAAGGCAGCTAGCGCAGCTTCCTTCTTCCATCTTGTCAGCTTCGCACGACTCACTTTCCTTCCGTCTATTTCAACGACATGCTGATCTGTCCTAGGCGCTGACGAGAGCCGTTGGATAACAGTTTGTCTGTCTAGTTGTGTAGAGTTTTTTTTCAGACCCCATGCGGCCAGTCTTTTCGTAAATTGGCGCTTGCTTATTGAACCTTAGCAGTAGTATCGGGAAACGTAGATATTGATACATACGTTGGTACAAAATTATGCAATTCCCTTAGCACGGCGGCAACAGATTTGAAGGTTTTGTTTTCATCGATGTATAAACGGGTAATAAGTGGACGGAGATTCTCCCATTGTTCTTTTGACAAAACTTGTCGAGGAGTGACTACAGTGTCCGACACTACCAAGGTGGCAGAGGTAGTTGGTTCCTGGCTATGGGCGCTCTCAGAACGGATCGGCATCGCTATGCAGCTTTCTGCCTGAGAGGTCACATCTTGCTGCAGTGTATTATCCATGAAAGCAATTGTGCGAGTTTGCAGCCCATGCTATGCAGAATCAAATGTGCATCTGAACATGAGTGATTCTAGATAATCATATATGGCCATAAGACGAGAGAGATGTCATAAATAAGGTAGGGATTTCGTCTGATGCCTACGCCAAGCGCCAAGTTAATACATCCCCAGCTGAAATTATCAAGGAGCAGAAAGAGGAATTAGTAGCAAAATGAAGGATCCGCTTTGTCTTCCCTCTAACTATTAACGGCAAATGCCTTAATTCGAAGTAATTCCTGGGAGAAAACGATACAATCAGCTATTTGATTTCCCGTGGTTGGCGTGGCTCTCGTTTCCAGGCTCACCGTATGATTCATCCCTATTGGAAGCTATTGGCCACTGTCGAAGCATTAAAGTATGTGGAGTGAGTAATGATTCTCTTACATAGTATTTCTGGCTTCAGACAGCAATTGATTCAAGTGGATGACTCGGTCTTGGAATTCATTCATGAAAGAGAAGCGATAGGGACATGCTTTGGTTTAACCATCATCTGTTTCTAAAGCTATCCTTTTATTTGGATGTTCTACTGTCTGACGTAACGAGCTCTGTAAGTTGCCATCAATTTTAATTTATGATCCCTCCCCCTTTTTTTGTCTACCTGAAGCGAGATCTATAACCACATGTAGTAGGCCGTTCTATACTTTACAGTGCGCAAGTGTGATGCAAGAACTTATTTCCCACACCAGACGGTAAAGCGACTACCTTATCTCATATCTACGACCAAGAGATGCTGCCCCTAGTTAGTAAGTGTTTAATTATGGATCAATGATATACGTACTAAAGCATAATACCTGCACCAGTAGCCATGGCTGCAAATTGCTGTGCAGTTTTCTTCAATTCCAAAGACTTGTTGGGTCCTGTTTCAAGAAGCTCAGGAATGACTGCTACAGTCCCCACGTAGAGGAAAGTTCCCGCGGTGAACGGTAACAATAGATCCCCGTAAGTTAGACTGGTCCCCATTAACCCAGCATATCTTCCAGACTCAGCTCCGACTCCGCCAGCACCACCACCGTATTCTTGTACAGCAATTCCGATTAGAGTACCTAGCAGTGCCCCCAGAGCGGTAACAAACTGGGCACCCATGGCTTTCCTTTTCGAAAAACCCGACTGGATTAGAAGTGCAAAGTCGCCAACTTCGTGCGGAATCTCGTGAAAGAATACGGCGACGGTAGTGGTAGCACCAATTGTGGGAGATGCATAAAAGGACGACGCCATCGCCACTAGATAATCAACATCAGTAATTGTTTAGTCTGAATCCAGGGAATAGCATAATTCCCCCGAATTTTTTTTTTTGGATCTGCTAGTAGGCTTAGCTAATTGAAGAGGCATTTACGGCCTCCTCAATAACTAATCCAGTATCTGGGAGTGACGCAAGATATTCCAGGGAAAACCTGTGCAGCAAACCAAAATATGTTGTGCCTTTGATTCCGGATCAACTTACAGCCATCAGTGATGTTATGAGTGAAATCCGCACTGAATTGATAGTGGTCAGTTTTAAGCCTCAAATAGCCTGAATAGCGCAACTTACATGAGATTCAAGTATCCGGCTAACTTGACGCTCGAGTTGATTTCGATATTTTTGTCTTCCTTTATGACGACCAAGTCTTTGTTTCCATCTGATTTCTTATTGCGCGATCGGGTGCTTTTAGCTGGGGACTCTTCCAATGCACTGGTTGTAGAGCTGGACTTTACAACTTCCACGCTTCCGTGCGAATGGTCGTGTCCCTGACCACCGGTAGCAATTCTCAATCCTTTATCCATAGCTACGAAGGTCACAAATCCAATCATGATTGCAACTCCGAGCAGTAGATTCCGGTTGGGCTCGACCAAGACGAAGCGCACATGCTCAGGACTGTCCTCACCCAGGAAAATCTCGGGGAGCAGATGGAACAAAGTGTCTCCCAATAATCCTCCAACTGCGAACGCAACCATAACAGATAGGCTGGCAGGGTCGATATTTGGTGGGCAGAATGCGAGGAGGAAATTAGGTGGCCCAGATATGTAGAGCGTCGCGAGGAGCGCATTTACTGCTGGCGATCCCGGAAAGAGAACAGCAAAGATGCGCGAGGTAAGTGTCGAGGTTTGCGGAGAAGTTGCGAGCTTGTACGTATTGAGATCTTGAACAAGAGGGCATTCCTTGAGAGGGGTTAGTGGAAGCTCGAGCGGGTGGAAGCTTATAACTGACCTGAAGCTTGTCCTCAATCTCGGAGATGCTCATGGATGCAATTGAAGCAGCATGCTTCTCAGCGTAAACGCAAGCAATAGCAATGGCAAATGCCAATGCTAGGCGATGGGGGTGAAAGAGAGCCATTCTGAAGTTCAATTGCGTTTCTAGAGAATGTGGTGATGGAGTTTAGGTTTGTATAGATGCTAGCAACGATGACAACGGAGTTGCTTGGCATAGTGGGATAGCTTACTAGGTTAGCTAGGTGTCATGTCAATTACTCAACTATTACTCAATTACCCCAAGCGAAATTATTCGCATTTGAAGGCTAGAGCCTGTCAGCTTGATAAGCTTATATACTCTGCAACTCTGATTTATTTTTCAGTAACATATAAGATCACTTATATCAACTGAGATGCCCTAGTTTTATGGGATTTTGGGGGATCACTTCAACCAGGTTGTGCCACAAGCCTAAGTAGCTGCACTGTCCCTTCACGTTCTCACCCAAGGAGAGAAATGAGAGTTAGTCTAGACAGCTAATTTCCTAGGACCTATCAATAAGTCATTTCGATTAGATGTAGAGTTGTCAACGCAGAGTAGAGCTTGAACCACGCTTTCAATTCTACCATATCTTCATTTGATCAAATACATGTGAATTGGCAGAATGCTACGATGCTCTCTTACTCGCTTACACCTACCACAGTGTGAGGTTTATCGGGCCCCTTCCTTCTCCTCCGCCTCAATTTGTACCATTTTCATACGATCCATTCCTCATAACGGATGGAGTAATCATTACGAATATACCACAAACCCGCTGTTCCCCCGCACAGACTGAGGACTGCCTTTATCATGAATATGCCACATGCTGATTAGAAGTTAGATTTCAACTTGCCAAGCTTTCCAGCTTTGTTAACTCTTAACTTTGTGCTGATGGCTTCGAAGTAACCAGCCTCCTTCCCACTGGTATTCTTGCGGATGGGATCTGATCATTACGTGGCCATAACTCTCATCCAGATTCCAATCATCTCTTCCTAACGCTCAGAGCATGTTAGCCAAGTCTTCCACAAGATGAATCCATTTAAGCATCTTGATGATGCCGAGAATACTGGGAGAAGTGTTCTGAGGACTTGAACGAATTGGACGATTCTCCTGGTCAAATCCTAGAGGGAGAGGCGGTCGAACAAGACTACCCCGATGACGAGGCCCCTGAGCAGAACCTGGAGAATAAGCAAGCATGGAAGAGATAGCCGACAATGAACTCGACCAAGACGACGAATTGGATGGTGTCGATGATGTTGTATTGTAACTTTGGGCCTGCGTAATGAGAGAGAGCTGATTGAAAGGCACGTTTCAATGCTTGCGTTGAGGAACGAGGAAGCTCTCAAGTCTGTACCGTCAGTGTCGATCCACCTCCGATGATATTTCCATGCCGCAAACGCCTGGCTAGCCAGCCGTGAATGGCGAGTAGAACATAATCAACAAATTGAAGAGAAGGGTACAAGTCATTTAATTTTCTGATTGGCTGAGGTCCACAAATATATGGTAAAAGATCAAGCAGTTTAGAAAGTTGGCGGTAAAATTAGACACCCTAATTGCTGATCCATCCAGTCCCATCCAGTCCTATGTTGTATAGGTGAAGGTATCGGAAGTTGGCATGGCAGCTCGAATACAAGCGTTTGTCTAATTGTATGTAGGAGGTAGCGAAATTGAAGATCAAATTTTTACGATTATTCAATTCCAAAGTCGATCCGAGTGACTTGAGTCCTTGGTGGCAGGGTTTTGATGGCCTTGAATTTCGAGAGCATTTTGTCTGATGGACAGGGAATTGTATTACGAGAGTATTGACTTGAGTGTAGCTGAATCATTCAAAGGTGTCACAGTTGAAAACTGATGCGATTGTCTAATTTGATTTAACTTGTGGTTATGTAACGCCTGATATAAACTAACAGACTCATTAAGAAACCCCAACACACATTGATGTGACAGTTTTACTCAACATTAATATCTTAAATGCTAGAGACTATCAGGCGGTTTGTCTGAAGTTTAATGGCAAGTGAGTGCAACTCTTAATTTATACAGACTTTGTCCCTTGATTAGTCGGCACCATTTCAATTAAATGTGAACAAAGAGCGTCGTCCAATTCAGTAACCTGAGTCATTCCCAATAGCGCACCAGTGTTTCACCAGATTAAGCAATGTAGTCAGTCATGAGCACCTACTCACTGTTCGTTCCTCCAAGAAAAGATGCCATCAATCATTAGTTCTATCCAAGTTTTCCTGTTATATCACAACTAATAAGTTGTGTGATGGTGGTGCAACAACCGTAATTTGATTGTTGTTCTGGTGGTCAGTACTGCGATTCATGTCTGACTGCAAGAGTGCCGTGAGTGCATGAGTTACCCTGCTCGATTTCTGTTTTCTATGTACTGTACTAGACCCTAGTAGAATACCGGGGTTAGCGTTGTGTCGATCTCGTTCGGGTTTTCCACATTGAGAAAATGCCGAGGCGTGCCCAGGAAATCGAAGCTTTGTGGCCAAGAAGACCACTGACGACACTGACAACGACACTCACGATACTGCTCTGCTCGTAGCATAGAATACACGGCAACTGCTTTTCTTGACAGTTCTCCACTGACTGCAGTCGAATCTGTTATACCTGTTATACAGCACAGCATTACGAATGCATCTATTCCTTCCCTTCCACATTCACTTGCGAGTCAACCCCGTCTCGCAGGCATGACAAAGACAAGGGGGGGTTTTCCAAGTCGGTAGGAATCAGCCACCGTCACTGGGCGAAGGCTTATTTCTTACCCACCAAATCCACTGTTACTGAAGGCACTTGCATCTACGAAGTAACTACTACAGTCGTAACTTAACTGCTCAGCTGCGGGGACTCCAACGGCCAGGGTCAGCTCAGACCAACCAACTTCCCCGGCACACACGGCACCAAGTGTCCCCTGGATTACGATGTATATTCTTCTCGAATCAAAAGCGCGCGCAGAACTGAGATCATCTGGTGATGCCCTGGAGACGAGGTTTTGATTGGGCAAGCCGTGGTGACGGTCTAGGTAATTGGAGACGACCATGATATCTGGCACACCTCCAACGTGCTTTAGGAATAGAATGGACTCGGAAGCCGCGATTCCTATCCACTTTACCACGACTGATCATGCTGTAGCGTGTGAACCGCTGCTTCCTCGGGCATTAAAGTATCTGCGACAAGCTCTATAAGCAGATCCAACTTAGTTTATAAGTGACTCGTCTTCCACCATCATTTCCCCTTCCTCTCCAGTGTGTTCCCCTCTTTTCAATTCCTCTATTCTCTTAACCTACTACCTATATCTATATTCATATCTATTTCCGTCAACCACAGTTTGAGCCAACCCGACATTATTATTAGTAGTGGACTTAAGTTTGAGTTTGGTTGCAGAATTGGACCCAAGCAAGAAAACCAATACAGCTGAAGCCTCTAATTCACAACCACGATAATGGCAGACCAAGTCGCCTTTGACAACAAGGATGGCCACGGTACTGCTCTGGCAAGGGTGAAGAGCCCTTCCGATATGTCTGTCGGAGAGTATATCAGGACTCGGATTCCAACCCTCAAACCTCCGATGCACGGCGCTCCCAATCCGATTAGGTTACTTGGGCTACTGAGTGGAAAGCAGTGGCTGTTCTTCCTCTGTGGTTTCGTTGCCTGGACTTGGGATGCATTTGATTTCTTCACCGTGGGCCTGACAGTGGACTCACTTGCAGAAGAGTTTGGCAAGACAACTACTGATATCACTTGGGGAATCACGTTGGTTCTCATGATGAGATCAGTTGGTTCGATTACATTCGGTCTAGCAGCGGATCGGTATGGAAGAAAATGGCCCTTCATCATCAACAATGTTCTTTTTATTATCCTCGAATTGGGAACTGGGTTCTGTAACACCTACAAGCAGTTTCTAGCCTGTCGTGCCTTGTTTGGAATTGCCATGGGTGGTCTTTACGGCAATGCTGCAGCCACCGCTCTAGAAGATTGTCCACAAGAAGCACGAGGATTGATTTCTGGCATGCTGCAGCAAGGCTATGCTTTTGGATATCTGCTCGCTACAGCATTTTCCAGAGCTCTGGTAAATACCACCTCTCACGGATGGCGTCCTCTATTCTGGTTTGGCGCTTGTCCTCCGGTCCTCATCATAATCTTCCGATTGTGCTTGCCAGAGACGGACGCCTTTAGGCTACGAGAGGCAGTGCGAGAAGAGCAGGGGAACATTGGCAAAACGTTTATAGATGAGGGTAAAGTGGCGCTGAAGAAGCATTGGTTAATATTAGTTTACTTGGTGCTTCTTATGGCTGGTTTCAACTTCATGGTTAGTAAATCTCTCCCTTGTTATTTATTGAGTTTCTAACAACAACTAGTCCCACGGATCCCAGGATCTGTATCCAACAATGTTAAAGAATCAGTTCAACTTCCACCCAACCGACGTTACGATTGTACAGATTGTAGCTAACCTTGGCGCCATGACTGGAGGAACTGTGATCGGCTATTGCTCTCAGATTTTCGGTCGTCGTTTCTCTATCATTTTTATCAGCATCATTGGTGGTGCTCTTTTATACCCCTATACCTTCACCTCTTCCAAGGCCGTCATTGCAGCTGCTTTCTTCGAACAGTTCTGCGTCCAAGGAGCATGGGGTGTTATCCCAATTCATCTCATGGAACTATCCCCCGGATCTTTCCGTACTTTTGTCGTAGGTACATCGTACCAACTTGGAAACTTGGCATCTTCTGCATCGAGCACAATCGAGTCTACCATCGGATCTCGATTTCCCATCGCAGCAGCGCCGTCAGCTACAGGGAAAGTAGTTAAACACTACAACTATGGACTTGTGATGTGTATCTTTATGGGCTGCGTTTATGCCTATGTGATTTTCCTTACATTTATCGGCCCAGAATACTTAAGTCGAAGTTTTGCTGCGGATGAGGACTCGGATGTCGATGACATTGCTGGCCATGATGCTGTTGAAAGAGCGAAGAGGCGAAGCGCAGGAAATCCTTTGGATGAGGTTGATAGTCAAAGTGCTGAGAAAGATACTATTCAGACTAAAGAACAAGTATGAGATCGGGTTGGGAACAAGGACATGTGCTTTAATAGAGTGTGAAAGTTAGGTGAAGTTTTATCACGCGTGGTTGTGTATAGAACCTGAAAAAACTTTGGTGTACCTGTACCTGCCTAAAAATAAACTTTTCCACATTCAAATTTATTCTTCTATTGAGTGAGTTATTCTCCTCCTACACCAAGGATTTCTCAGTCTTTGTTATTTTGGATGAAGACTTGAGACGCTTGCGGGGAAGATGATCTGCACAGGGGGATGGATTACTGGGAACATCGACGTCATGGTATCTATCACCAACTTTTGGCACTTTGTGCAACCTCCTTGTGAGCTACCCAGAATGAACTAATCAACTCACCATTCCTATCACCACTAACCAAAATGTCTCCAACCTCAGAAAACCCGCCCAAAGCAGAGAGCTCGGAAGAGAGATCCCAAGAGACGCAAGATAAGCAAAGCACCAAAGACAAGCTCCTTGCCGACATCAAGACCCGTCTTGCCGCGGCGGAAGAAGCCCAGTCCGCGGCGGAAGAGGCGCATAAAAGAGCAGAGACCAGCGAAGATCCGGACGTGAAAGCCCTCGCGCTAGAAGAGGCGCGGAAGCTGGAGGAGAAGGCGAAGTCGGAGATGAAGATTGTGAGGAGGTTAGAGAGTGGTGTTTGGCAGGGTGGTGAGTCTCTATTTCGGTTCTTTATTGTTATTCTCTTGGGGGCGATGATGGCTTGGAAAGGTGGTGTTTCGAGGAGGGAAGAAGAGGGACTGGGAGGGAGGGTTTTTTTTGTTTGGCGTGAATTTTTTGAAATGATTGATGGAGTCTCATGAGCTATGTTCTCGCCGATATAGGAGAAGGCCAGGCTAATTTTTGATATCTTTAGGTGCGTCTGGAGCGGGTATTGGAGGTGGTGTAGCGGCGGGATTGGGAACGACGGTCGGCGCTGTGGTGGGAGGCGTGGTGGGGATACCTACAACAGGATTGGGACTGCTGGTCGGTGCTGGAACGGGAGCGGTCCATGGGCCGTGGGTCAAACTGACTGGCAAAGGTGAGGAGAACGAGAAGGAGGAAAATAAAGGAGAGAACGGGAAAGAGGGCCAGAATAAGTAATGGAAAAGAATTGGTCTTTGTTGCAAAAGACCTCAAACGATTGGGCTTGACAAGCAGACGTAACAAGAAAGTCCAATCGACAGAGCAGAGGTTAGTAGGGATTAACCGGATGCCAGTTGTCTTTGCTCGAGCTATTGGCATATACTTTGGTATCGAGACGATGGTATTATATCATATGGGAACCCGCTCTACACAGGGTCCAGACTGGTGGGAATCTCGTTTCAAGTTAGTGTATCAGACATAGAAACTAGACGCTATAGTCGATAAGACGCTATAGTCGATATTCATGGAGCAATCACTAACATCGGGCTTGTTGAGCGTGGCTATTCGAGCATCAGAAGTTGTTTTAGATCAGGGCTGTAAAGAAGGTGACCTAGCTTCATACAAAAGAATGTATGATATTGTCATATCATTGTTATGATTAAGATTTTAAATGTAAACCATCCGTGGATAATTTGCTTACGATCTCGTCTCATTTCTTGTGACCATTGCTGTTTCTTCAATTGAATCAAATCAAATCAAATCAGAAGCTTCTTAACATACCTACTACATAACGTACGTAGCATATCTAGACTTACCTTTGCCATCCTTGTAAGTATGGTCTCAACCCATGATCTATGAGGAAACTAAGTTTATGGCATAGACATAGCATGCACATAAGTGATCGACGTGTAGCATCAACCCAGCAGGTATATCCATCCATTTCTTGTTCAAAATTGCTCGCAGCTACGATGGTGTAATTTACGTGCTTCACAGGGTTCAGATACTGGGTGTGCTTGACTCTGTACTTCAAGCACACTAGGTTAGTGAACGTATGAAGTATATTAGTGTATCTTGAAATGTGAATTTTATCCTCATAGAGTCACAACTGAAAGAATTTACGACTGAGGTAAGAGTGAAGTGTATATAGTACTATAAGAGAGACCACATTATTCCGAAGAAAAGAATCTACGAATCAAAGATACCTAGCAGCGAGTGGTACAGGAAAGTAAAGAAATAAATGAGAGGGGGCCTTTTGAAGTGACTGTCCAGAACATTGAGCAAAGCACCTCTAGCAATCTGCTCAACCGTTTTTAAAATTACATAAGATCAATTCCTAACAACCTCCTCATCGTGATCTCTTTCAACAAGACATCTGCTCTGAGTTGATACACCCGATTTCTCCGCCAATTGAGTCTACACCGCTTGTCTCGAGTCGTATCGGAACTCCGGCCATCCATAGACGTAGCACTTTCATGTTGGGACCTGCCCTTCGTAAATAGTGCTGCTTCCCATCAGGTTCATCGAATTGACAGCCATTTGAACTTGATCTAAAGTTCTCTGTCAGCATCTAGCCGAGCACAAGCACGGAGAGAGTGTATACCTTTTTGTCCGCCTAGTGCTTCATAAGCTATGGTGTAATTATCAAGTGCATCTAAAACCATTTGCAAGCCATTATTCAACTGGCCTAGCAGCTGTGTCACAGCCTCACTATTCCCCGAGAAACCCATAGCACGTGTCTTATAGGAGAGCATAATCATCGCATAGGATGACTGCATGGCGCAGCATGCGAAGACAGGAACCATTCGTGGTGAAGTATTTGATTTCACAGGTGGGAAATAAGAGACTGGTTCGTTTGAACGGACCGGTTGAGGATACGGAAGGGAAGAAAAAGATCGAGCAATGGCGAAGGATGATTTCAGACACACTTTCGCCGAGAAACTAGCCGAGTATGGGAGAATACCGCAGTCTTGAGGAGCACATTGCGTGACTGTAACATCGTGCATACCAGGGAGCTCATGGAACGTGCTACTACAACCACAGTTTGGGGCCACAGGAGATGCAGAGTTTGACGCAGCAGTATCAGAGACTGACCGCAAGTCACAGTGTTTTTTGGTGAAGACTGGCATATCAGAAAACGCGCAATAACGATGAAGCTTGATCCGTGCACTATTGAGTTTTATGCGTGCGATCCCGCGGAGAGCTTGGGCAACCTTGAGTTCGGATTCCTCGAGCGTTACGGGAGGAAATGACTCTAAAGCCCAAGAATCTGCTCTAGTAGTAAGAGGATCCATAGTGCTTTCCAGTTCGAGCATGCGTTGCCAGATTACGGAAGTGTTGGAATTTGTTTTCAATGTTACATCCAGATCGATGACAAATTGAGTAGCTGAAGCAATAGCTCTAGAGAATTACAAGTTAGTAATATGTTTCAACGCATGACTTTGAACTGAAAAGGATAAGGCTCCAATTGCACTTTGAAATTACCTTTGTGCTTGCACAAAATCTGACCAAGCCTATTCCAAAATGTGTTAGCTAATCTCTAGAACATCTGGAACAGTGCAACATTTCACCTCGTTGTCAGCCGTCAAATTGGGCATCGAAGTTGTGAATCGAGGATCATAGAGAAGTATAGGTGATTCGGAATTGCTGAGAATTGACCCTTGGCAGATCGTGACATACTGCAATAGTTTAGCAAGTGGCATAGTTGGATCCCTTTGGGGAACTAACTGTCATCCACCAAACTCTGCGATTTGCTTCAGCAAAGTAGCCTGTCTCATTCCCTTTAGAATGAAGTCCCAAATTCAAAGCAGCAGTAAGAGCCTGCCCGGCACGATTTCGCATCTTCGCAATGTTGCCTCGCTGAGCGTACTCATATGTACTGAGAAGCAACAACGCGACGACAATTTCATTTTCAAGCGGATTCCGGGCATGAAATCGAGCCCTAGTTAAAGACACCGGATCACTGCTCAATGCTTCTCCAGGCTGGGTTGTCGAATCTGGTAGTTCTGTTTCTATCTCGATACTCTCATAAGATGAATGAGCAAAAGCTTGAGCTTGCTCTCTCCGTAGGAGGACCGACTCAGTCGAATTCGGATTGGGATCATCGGGGTGGGGAATAAGTGCGAGGCTTGCTGAGATTGCCAAACTTAATGGGGATGACGGTTCGAAGTCTGGGTTTTTTGGGCTGCTGAAAATGGCATCATCTGTCTCTCTATATCCTTTTTCGGGGTTGTCGGTTACCTGATGAATCTCAGGGGGTGGCAAGACCGGAAAATAGGGGTGAATGTAAGTATAGTAAGCACCGAGACTTCGAAAAGAATTTAGCTTTGGGGGCTACAGTAAAAGCTTGAGCAACTTGACTTACATGTCCTCATCATTGGAATACACTCGAACAAAGGTATGAGACTGATCTGGCTCTGAGGTAGTGGCCGTATGCTTTGATGTATCGTAGCCGCTGTCGTTACTTTCCTGTCGCTTGAAGAATATAGAATCAAACATGAAATCTGTATCGTTAAAGGACAAATCAAGTTCTTTTAGGCCTCCACCTGGAGCCACGAGAGATAATGGCTCAGCAAACGAAGCTGGTATCGCAATAAGTATTGGAATTTAGATCACAATAGAAGCGATGTACCTTGATTTGATTCGGGCAATATGGAAAGAGAGCAGTGATTGAATTCAGTATTTGACTTTATCTCGTCACTATCTGTCGTCGAAACTCGTCGCTTCCGTATTCTAGAGCCTCCCCTTTTGCTCTGTGTGTAGACACATGTTTTTCCTTTCGTGGTGCACTGATATGTTACTTTATTGCGCAACTATAGTATGAGACAACTTACATTTGAGCATTCTGATTTGCCATCACATCGAGTCCGTGATGCTCGGCTGATAAACCCACAATCAGTCCTGACGACTTCTTGAATGCTTGCCACTCAGTCTTACCATTCCAGACAGGCAACTTTCACCGGAGGTACGGCAAACTTCCTCCGCACTGGCTTTGCAACCTTGTTTGAGGTAGCCGGGTTGATTGTGGCTCTGGCTATGTTCATATCAAAAGAAGCTTGGGAATTCATCTCCAACGACTCAAATTCGGAACAGAAAAGGGTATGGTATGGTAGAATCAGAAAAGATAGCAAATAGGATGACTGAGCAGGTACGCAACTACACTTTTACACTTTGATGGCGTCTCAAGTCTGCTGCAACAATGTTTTTCCAAGCGATTGGTGGCTGATGTTCACGTAAGCAAGAACCCTTATGAGAAGATAAGAGAACATTTCCTGATGGCAAAATACACGGCACACACATATCAATCCTCTTCTTGAAATTCGACATCAAAATTCACCACTGCGCCATGACGATCTCTTACTATATTGGCCGTATAGGCTTCTGTTTTTTTGTTTTCGATTTGTGTGAAAATATCGAAATACCAGTTCACGTGTTGAGAAAGCATTACACCAAATTAGAAACAGGTTGATTACATAATAATGGTCTTGGTTAATCTGTCCGTGGGAAAAGTTTCAAAGGAAGTTGGCAGCGTGTGGGATTTTTTTGGGTGCTATATTCTTGCAATCCTTGAGACATTAGACAAAACCACAACTTTCTTTTGATTCTATATTTTAGATAGTCTCATGTCATAGCATCGTAGAATATAAAATGTATAATCCCACGAGATAACTCAGTCCCACATATTAACACGTGATCATATTCATATAGGTGAAGCGGTAGATATTGTCCATCTCAAGGAAACACTATCAGATTCTATATTCTAAACCTGTTCCCTTGATATGACTCCAACATGCTCGTTGACCAGGTGTGATCCAAACCCAAGCAACTTCGCACGAATCGCACCTGTCTAGATTAAGTTCAATTGTAGACGTGCTCTACTAATTTTGAAAGTCTAACTAGCCATTACACTTGAAATATCTCAACCATATATAGCAGGGAAGTGTAGATCTAGAAGGATATGCCAGGGTATCATTTCAAACTTGCAAACCGTGATTAGTCAACCTAGTAACTCCAGCCAATCAACGCACATGGTCATTCCAACGACAAACCTACGTATAGTACAGTACTTCGTATTTTTATTAGATGTACCCCTTTGCAATATAGCAAAGCACTCGCAAACTCACCACTCATATGCCGATAAAATAGCCTCACTTGCATCTCGACGTTTGCAAAACCACTTTGTCCGTGGCCTGTCTCATGTCTTCCCGTCAGACCACACTGTATCCTCCACCCCAGGTAGACTTTAGGCTCGCGCCAGTTGAGTACCCACTACTCGTGACACCAGTTCAAGGCGAGCTTCAAGATGTATTTACCAATACATAGTAAGTCTTCACTTGGCAAATGAAGTATTTCTGTTTCTAAGTTTGGTCCAGCCCACTATGGAAACCGCCATTAGGATCGGCTCTATTTGGAGGTATTCTGATCGGCCAAGCAGTTCAAGCTGTGTCACGAACAATACCGAAAGATTTTAGTATCCATACCATGACATGCTCCTTTCTGGCATTTACGGACACATCTCAGCCAGTTTATTACCGCGTTCAGCGGACAAGTGACAGGCGCTCGTACATTGCCCGAGAAGTGAAGGCGGAGCAAAATGGAAGGGTGGTCTTTATCTCCACCTGTAACTTTTGCTTGACTGGTAGCAGCAATACAAGTGGCATTTTGCATCAGCCTAAACTATCGCCCACTGCGACAGAACGACTGGCGACTCTGAGTGTCCCACCAGCGAGTGAAAAAGCTCTGACCGAGAAAATAGTAGTTATACCTATGTCCCAATCAACCTCGCATAGCACTAACTATAGCAAGGTACTTTCTGATTTTCTCACTGCTTTCGGCCCAAATATTACACAGGCAGACGTCGATCCTTTCGTTTCGTATGATCTACCGCCAAAACTCACCTCCGAGACAACCCCTTCCGTCAGTACCCTACCTTCATGGACTCAATGCCGCGGCGTAATGTCAGACTCACCATCAAGCAATCTTGCTGTTCTCGCTTGTCTGAGTGATGCCTGGTTCCTTAACAGCGTACCAGCCATGGCTCCTGCAACATTTGGGGAGCAAGGTGAGCAGGTAGCTTTCATGACCACACTGAACCACACTATCTGGTTCCACGATCCACAGGTTAAGGTAGACGATTGGTTACTCTCAGAGAAAGGGATTACTTGGGCGGCTGCCAATAGATGCTTGATTGATCGGCGACTGTGGAGTAAAGATGGTAAACTAGTGGCAACATGTGTGCAGGAGGGTGCTTTACGGCTGAAGGAAAATACATCAAGGAAGGGGCGTGGAGAGCAAGGACTAATAGACGGTAGTAAGCTATGAAGTGGAAGAACTGTCGTGTCGTGGATGGTACTGTGATTTGTTGCTTGAATTGGTATCTATAGGTGAATAAGGTGAATAAAGTGAATATGAGCAACGCTGCCAGAGGACGACAAAGTTTTGAGGTACAGTACTGAGTTATAATTGCAATTCGCTATTGATCAGAAAACTCAAATGTAGAGGTAATATATGATGAGCTGTTTTCAGATTTTAAAGATCATTCAAACGAGTCTTGATCCTTGTTACATTATTCGCATCTCAAATAGGCTTTATGTTAAACGTAGACATCTGTGAAACTGCCATTATCAACCAAAAGGGCATACTACGTATACTCGTGCTGCCCTGGCTATCCAATAATACAAGGATTAGCTCATTTGGTGTTTAAGTACTTCATAAAGGTCGCGTGGTGATGGAATGTGAAAATTTATTCACCAAAGCTCTCATCACCTTAGTCTGTATCATGCTCAACTTGTATAGGTAATATATCTTCTTCACCCACTGAGGATGTCCACTAAATTCCTAATTATATAATTTCTACATCATAAGCAAGTCCTCATTATTACCTTGGCCTGCATGGGGCTGATAGAACTGCTGCGGAGCATTTTGATTTACGACATAACCACCTTCGCCCTTCCCAACCGTTGGGCTACCTCCAAATCCATCATCTCCTCCATTAATTCCCATATTTGCCATCCCTTGACTGCCTACTCCTGCGAAGAATTCATCTGCTGCATCGACTGCTGCTGCGAGATCTCCGTTCCGTCCTGGATTAAGTACTGGTTGACCGCCCATGCCAAAGGAGGAGAGTGACTTTTGGCCATCGAGACGGTTAGCAGTAGGGAGGGTATGCTTCTGTAACGCAGGACTATCGATAAGTCTCCGTGGTCGCGCTGAGCGGAATACTTGTTGAACAGGTTTCAGATAAACGGTAGCGAGAGTGCCGACATTTAGACACATCTCTTCGAGAGTTGCGGGATCCAGCTTCTCAGATTCCGCGGTTATGGGCGGCTTCTCGCCCATAACAATCGCCTTTGCGGTTGCCATATCAGAGGAAAGAAGTCGCCAGTACATGTAGCCTCTATCTCTTAAATCTGGGTTATCAGTTTCCTCTGTCGCCCATTTCAGAACTTTAGGTACCAGTTCTTGACCCTTAGTTGGCCTTTGTATGAACAACTTTACCGTGGCAGTAAGGAGCGCTAATTGGACCTCTACTGGCTCGTCGGCGAATGAAAACAGGAAATCTTCGAGCAGCACATCTGAGTTCTCTATTCGAGACGCATACTGCCCAATAACCCAGATCATTGCAGCCTTAGCCTCGGGCTCATCCAGTGAATCTAAGTTCTCACATAATGTAGAGATAATAGACTCGTATTGATTGGGGTATTTCCGGAAGATATTCCGAATTACTACTGTTGCTTCCTGCACGATATATGTGACTTTGGTAGCGACGAGCTCCAGCAACGTGTTGATGCATCTTCTTGCAGCAGGCTCGATTTTGATGGCAAGTTTGCCTATTGCACGGACGGACTTGCGCACAAAATGAACGTCAATCTCTGTGGCATATTCTCTTAGCTCTGTTAGAACCTCCTCAATGTTTTTCTCGGTTGCTAGCATAAATATCAATTCCAGCTTCGTTACTTTGACATAGATCGGATCGTTATATTTGCAAAAGAACACTCTGATATCATTCCGTAGGACCTCCGGCCGCCTCTGCAATATCAACAATGCATTCCGGAGTGCTAAGTACTGTACTTCTGGTCCCTTTGCTAAGAGCGTTACCAAAGGTGGCGATAGCTTCCGACATAGGATCGATATTTGTTTGGTGTCCGCAATGTAGTTCATGAGGTACAAAATCACTCGTATACATGTCAAGACCACAGCAGAGTTTGAATGTGACAATCTTGGAGATATACGCTCTGCCAGTAACAGTGCTTCAGATGATTCCTGAGGGACGTATGACATCAAAGCTTCAAGAATGTAGGTTTGACCCCATCTAAGTTTTACGTTAGTTCTAGACGTTCTCTGTCGGGAGAAGTCAAATTCTTACTCTGAGCAGTCGGGAAGTATCTGGACCATTTTTGAAGCATTTCCATAGTCAATGGTAAGCTTGATTGCTTCACTTCTTTCCCATATATCCATCAAACTTGCCAACGCGCTGGCAACGACAGTCGGATTGTCATCTCTGAGCATCTGGTTGAGTAAATCAATCAGGTTCGACTTTTCTACCAAGCCTCGATCGTGGTCGTACAGTTTTGCAACACAAAAGGCTGCAGTTTTCCGCACATATGGATCCGAATCTCGGAGCAAGTGTTTAGTAGGAGGTACTGTCGCTTCGACAAATTCTCGAACATGTATGTAGGACATTGTGCGTAACGCGAGGGCTCTGACGAGTGGATTCGAGTCGGTCATATCCTGTAGGGTTCTAAGTTAGATCCTATATACCTAAAGCTCCTCCAATTCACTAACCTGTTGTAATATTGGCAGAGCTTTGATGGCAGTCTCCGGTTTCAGACGAGCATAATTGACCAAAAACAAGAAGCACCTATAACAACTTTAGCATAGTCCTTTGCACATTCGAAGACCCCTGTATACATTTTCTTGATTTCCAAACTATGTATCTCCATACATCCAACAATGTCTGGAAACAGAGCAACCATATCGTTATTACTCATGGTCATGTTGGCAACAATCTTCTTCAGAGCAATCTTTTTGGCCGCATGGTTTTTGTCCTTCTTCCCACCACTATTCAATTCTATGCGTAGCTCCGCAACTTTGCCCTGTGCAGTACGGTAAGCTGGAGTAAAAACACCATAGCCCGCAGGTGGAACATAATGAGGGAGAAACATGGTAGTAGGCATCGCCAGCTCGAGATCGAACTTGACAACGCTGCGTATCCCAAAGGCAAGTGCAGGTAGCTGTGAGCAGTATTGGGACTACACTACTTTTTATAACACGCCAACAGGCTCAGGATGCTGTGTTGTTAAGGATAAAATAATATAGCATGATTTGGACCGGCACAAAAGAACTGTGTACATACTCTAGCAAAGAGCTTTGCGTCTCCCCCGCCTGAAGCCATGATGGGCTACTTGTCGCTGCCACGGCGTTGCGGTATCTGGTTTGTACACAAGTGGTCTACCCCTCCTCCACTGAGCCTTTGATGCTTCAACCAATCTGGAAGCGATGTTTGATCGAGGGAGTCGGGCAGATGCAGGGCTGTCACACGCGCATACACCTCTGTTGGGTAAGGGTACGATGAGCTCCAAGATAGTGATCCATATAGTCGTTCGTCGGATTTTGTAGAGTGTTTTCTCTACTCCTTAGGAAGCGAATTCTTGCGATAGGATAGGAGGTGAAGTTCGCGAGGTGACCATTGACCCCTGAGGCCTGCCACTCGTACTGCGCCAGAGCACCAGAGCACCAGAGCGGATCATCAAAACAGCGCTAAACAATTGGTAAATCCGACTGGAGCCTCACCACCAATATATTGATGCCTATCGACGACTGTCGCCCTCCTCTATTGAACGACCAGCGACATACACTCCCTACATACATAATGTCTACCGTACCACCACCGCCGCCTCAGTGGGTTCTAGATCTCCATAACCCTCCGCAACCAAAGCAAAAGCAGAATAATATTCCCGACCCCATAGGCTACACATCCACCACCGGAAGCAAGGTAATGCGCCGTTCCCAATTAAATTTCATTACGATTAACGCATCTAGAAACAAACGTCTTCTAAGAACGTCACAGTACGCGCCGCTCCAACGACCGAAGAAACCGATACCCTCAAGCTGAAGAAAGCATGGGAGGTAGCTTTGGCTCCAGTCAAGCAGCTTCCCATGACTGCCATCATGATGTACATGTCCGGCAACTCCCTCCAAATATTCAGTATCATGATGGTAGCTATGGCTTTTAAGAATCCAATTATGGGAATGTTGGCTACGAACCAAGCCTTCGAGAGATTTGAGAGTGAGGGAACCAAGTCGAGTCTGGTGATGGTCAAAGCAGTTTATGTTGGCATGCAGATCCTGGCTTTGGCTTTGGGCGTATGGAAGATTAATGGGATGGGTTTATTACCGTAAGTGAACTTTGGTTATGCGTTTGCGTAGGGTGGTACTAATGATGTCGTAGAACTACGAGATCAGATTGGTTGGCTTGGGAGACGGTGAGGGAGCCTTTGGAACGCGCCATACCTGCATTTTGATGCGACTGTATAAATGAGATCATGGAATGGCGTTGTTTGGAGGGCATCATACAAGGGACTGAACAGAGGCTGTATGAAAGGTGGTAAACCATGGCTAAGATTATTATTGAGGTAGAAATCTGTCCACACACCAAACCAGAACCGGAATTCAATTGCGCACTTTAATCTAAAACTAGGACTTAGTAGCTCCGTGAATGAAGTGGAACATCTGGGTGTTTATTATGTATAGCTAAGATCTTGCTACTGTATCCAATATTATGGGTTACCTTGCTATCAACACTTCAGATTGTTGGCGCAATTTTCAATTATCATCCGAAGCATAGCATATTAGAAATATAGCCGCCAGTTCATCAATTTGGGCCCTTTCATCTATCGCCTCTTACTATTTGACTTAGGAGCCCTGTAAGTCAGATATCCTACGTAATTATTATCTCACAAATGGAGTCGATACAACAACAGTGAGCACTTGCAATGCTACGTCTCCTATTCTCTGCTATTCGCTACGAGAATAGCTATATTTCCAAATCTTGATTTTGAAAAGGTTTAAAACACCAAGCAGATATATTTTGCTTTGTTGCGGCGACTACTGGGCCGCTCTATGCGCAGGGGGTGGAATCATGATCGACTTAATCCTTCCTTCCACACTACAAACTCGCAATGCCTCATTCTCGCTGCTGTCAAGTCATCAACCGTGCTGTAATCAATGGCACAGGGTCACTCCGCCTCTGATGAAAATTTATATGTAAATCCCAAAGTCCTCTCTGGAAAACTAGCAAATAGCTGTATCTTAACATTAATTCGATCTACGTTCCAAAGTCTCCGTATCAACAACTTTCCAAATTATCCTACATACATCATCCAATATGTAATTCACCAACTTCATCACTATCTTCGCCTTCATGTTTTTGGCAGCAGTATCCGTCGCTCCGCCTTTTGTGGACCCATCAGGAGATGTACCTTTGTCAAGCCTTGCCTACGGTCGTGTCATACCCTAGCATTACACCTTGAAGCAGTTATAATTTATTGCAGAATGAGAAAGACTTTTACAAAGTGGTTTAAAAGCAAGTGTTTAATAATGTTGTTGATGTGAAATTGAAGCTGATATAAAATAGATATATGGACTTTTGAGTGGAGGGAGAGGCGGTTTGTATCTCGTCTTGGAAAAGGGAGTTTTGTATTATAAAAGGTCTTATATGTGCTTGAGTGAGTTTCTGTTGAGAATATTAAATTTCAGCTATTATTCTAGATCATGTACTCAAGCGTAATTGTCTATTTTGAGTATTATTACGGTCACAAG